>ERZ808046.820-NODE-820-length-18916-cov-13.203089_pt1 | contig 18916 bp, 23 predicted proteins | sample MGYA00380196_ERZ808046 | MGnify/ENA primary metagenome ERZ808046 (study PRJEB31490, sample SAMN06133421) | mouse gut metagenome | isolation source: Z6_2 | host: mice | place: China: Chengdu | collected 2015-05 ...
GATCCTCTTTTGAAAGCGGCAGTTTACTGGTGCTCTGGTATTGTTTTGGCTTTTTTTACATTTTTCTTTCAACCTATTCATGCTCCCTTAATCCTGCTGCCGCCAAATACCTCCGACATGGGAATCTGATCCAGCATATGATCCAGTTCTTTTCCCTCGTCCCCGGTAAGTTCCACCTCAGAAGCCATAGCATTTTCCTCCAGACGATCCAGCTTTCTGGTCCCCGGAATCGGCACAATCCAGGGCTTTTTCGCCATCATCCATGCAAGGGAAAGTTTAGCAGGCGTAGCGTTTTTCTGAGCGGAAAGCTCTTTCAGCCGTTCAAGCAGCTCTCTGTTTTTCTCTATTCCCGCCTGTGAAAACTGGGGCATGGCGCTGCGGTAGTCTGTGCCTGCCTCAAAATGAGAGTCCTTATCATACTTTGCCGTCAAAAGACCATTAGCAAGAGGCGAAAATGCCACAAACCCAATGTTTAACTCCTCCAGCACCGAAAACAGCGCTTCGTAATCCCGGTACATCATGGAATAACGGTTCTGCACCGCCGTCACCGGACAGACCTTATGGGCACGCCTTAAAACATCCTCTCCGCCCTCGGAAATCCCCCAGTGGGTGATCTTTCCCTGCTCCATCAGCTCCTTCATGGCTCCCGCGGTTTCCTCGATGGGAACCTTCGTGTATCAAACATCCGAAAAACATCATACTTCTTATCCCGAAATTCCATGTTCTGCACCTCCTGTAAAACTTTCCGCTCTTTTTTATACAAGCTCTGAAATACGTGGATTCGTTTATGTCCATGTCCAATGGTATCCTCTGTACAGGCAATCGCATTCATCGGGCATTTATGGACGTTTCCTTGTTTTCAAATACATTTTAGACGATGGCGCTGGAAAAGTACAATGCCAATTAGTCAACGCACTATGTTCTGTGTGCATACTGCTTTTCCATTATTGAAGATCTTCCGCCCCGCAATACCAAAAAAGTCAGCATTTCAAATAAGAATACCGACTTTTTCGCGTTCATTTGTCATATAAATTTTTACAAAAATCTCTCCCGCAGCACCTCCACCTTACATTCATGCCGTTTCCTCTCATCATCCTTGCTGTAAACGATTCCCACAACAAGGAGGCACCCTGTACATTCCTGATTCTCCCCTAACCTTCCTTCAAAACGCAGCGCGTACTGACGGTCTTTGGTCTGTTGAATCGTTTCGCCTGCCGTGTATAGTTTTATATATATAACTGTCACATTGCAGGTTATACACTTCTCTGTACTGAATCCCTGGCAGTCTGTCGCCTCTCGTCACCTCACCAATCCTTTCTCTGTCGTCTTTGATATACTATCTGCCTATAACATCCGGCTAACAAAATCATAAACGATTTATAAACTTTTGACAGACCAGATATGGTTTCATGCAATTACTGAAGATTTAAGCTGTTTACCCAGTTTCTTAAATTAGCAGTATCACCTGCAACACTGCCGCGGCTTACCGTATATCCATCCAAAACACTGGCTCCTGACTCCAATCTGCGGATTTCACCGGGCGTTCCGGAAAAGCCGCTTCCTCCGTGGCTGGAGAATGGAACGATGGTCTTTCCGCCAGCTTACAATCCAGTTTTTCCTTTCCCGCCAGTATATAGGAAACCTTTTTGGCCCGCAGATATTCACCAATCTCAGATCACCATGTTCACCACAAGCCCCGTCGCCAGAGAAAACACCATGGCAAAGCCAAGATAAATCAGGAAATTCCTTGCTCCAAGGACGATCTTTAACGCCCCCAGATTGGTAATCTTCGTGGCCGGTCCTGTAATCATAAATGCCGCCGCCGAACCCATGCTCATCCCGTCCGCCAGCCAGTCCATAAGAAGCGGAATCGTCCCGCCGCCGCAGGCGTAAAGGGGCACGCCGATGGTGGCCGCCATCAGGACGCCGAAGCCCTCGTTGCTCTCCCCGAACATCCCCGCCATCACATCACTGGGAACATACCGCTGGAACAGAGCGGATAACAGCACGCCAAAGAGGAAATACCCCGCCGTCGCCCGGATATTGTGCCCCAGATTTTTAAGGAACCGCAGCAGCAGGTTCGGGTCCGTATCGTGGTTTGCCGGCTCTCCGAAGCCGTCAAAATTAAAGAACGGCTTCTTAGAAAAAAAGACGGATACCAAAAGCCCCGCGATACAGCCGCAGACCGCGCAGGATATGATCCGCACCGACAGCGCCGCAGGACCCAATGCCATGCTGTACAGAATAAGCTGGGGATTCAAAAGAATCGACGCCATCATAAAGGCTGCCAGCCAGTCGTCCCTCATCCCCTGCCTGGAAAAGGACGCCGACAGGGGGATTGTCCCGTACATACATAACGGCGAGGCAATGCCCAGAAGGCAGGCGGGAAGAATGCCGAAGATTCCCAGCTTCTTTTCCCGCAGTCCCCCGAACCAGCCATGGATCGCCTGCTTCGCAAATACGGAGATCGCAGAGCCCAGCACCATGCCCACAATCCAGTAGAACGCGATCTGCCGAAACTGGACGTCGAAGTAATACCAGATATAAACAAGTTCTCTGTGAAGAATCTCGATCATTTTAAGCATCCTTCCCTTCTGTTCCTTACTTCTTACTGCTCATCAATGCTTACCAGCTCATAATCCCGGACTCCCAGACCTATCTCCTCCGCATGCTCTAAGGTATGCAGTCCCTGACGATCCCCGACGCGTCTTTGCAAAGCTTCACTTCCCTCCGCTGCAAAGGCCAGATCAATGCTTGCCTGGTCAATAGCTACCAGGTCTGTGGACGCCAGAATCCCAATATCATGAATATCCGGCTCCGCCGGGTTACCGTTACAGTCACAATCAATGGAAATATTGTTGAGAACACTCACATACACGATCCGTTCTCCATTTCCCAGATAATCGGAAACGGATTTTCCTGCCTCCGCCATGGACTCCGTAAAGCCGGTCTGGTCATCGCCCCATGGGCTGTTATGGCTTTCCCCGGAGGTATGGATCAGACATTTCCCTTCCTGAGAACCCAGGCCGATGGAAATATTTTTGATGGCTCCTCCAAAGCCTGCCATGGCATGGCCTTTAAAATGGGACAGCACCAGATAAGAATCATAGTTTCCAAAGTGAGAGCCCACCAGATTCTCGGAAAGCCTGATGCCACCCTCCACCGGAAGGGCCATGGATCCTTCGGCATCCAGAATATCCACATCCGCGATGGCGGTAAACCCATGGTCCTTTGCCACCTGCATATGCATAGCGGTTTCCGAGCGGGAGCCGCCGTATGCGGTATTGCACTCCACGATAGTTCCGTTCACCGACTGTACCAGATCCTTAATTAACTCCGGGTCAAGATAGTTGCTGGCCGGCGGCTCTCCCGTACTCAGCTTCACCGCCACATTCCCTTCCGGTGTCCAGTTTAACTGATCATACGCCTTTTTAAGCCCCTCCGGGGAAATGTCAGAGGTGAAGTAAACCACGGATGGCTCTGCTTCCTCCTCTGTCTGCTGTGTTCCTGCTGCTCCCTGTGTTCCTGCTGCTCCCTGCGCTCCGTTTCCTGCCGCCGCAGAATCCGGCTCTGAACTTCCGGCTGATTCTCCCTGCGTCTCGACGCTTTGTACTGTCTGTCCCTGCGTTTCTTCCTTCTGCGTTTCCGTATTCACGGATGTCGCTCCTTCGGCTGCCTGCCCGCATCCGGTCGTAAGAACTGCCAGCGCAAGCGCCATACCAATCCATGCTCCTGCTTTCCTTCTCATAGATGCTCTCCTTTTTTCTTATATTTCAACCCTGGCACATGGCCTTCACCGGTTTGATTACGAAGTATCCGGGGAAACACTCCGCACCGTAAGCGTACCTTGCATAGTGACGTATTTCATTGGATCAGTCACTGCTTTCCATGCCCAAACAGCCATCCCATAATCGCCTCATCGCGGGAGAACAATGCCGCTCCGCCTCCATGCTGTCCGGTTACTCCCTGGCTTTCAAAATAGGAACGCTCCTTCACATCCAGCACCAGAAGCCCGCTGATTTCTTCCTCCGTCAGTCCTTCCTGCCGGTACGCATCATAAAGGCGGCCATATGCTTCCTTCGTCGGCTCTGAACCGTAATACTCATCGCCTTCCCCGATTACCAGATAAACCGGGACCCGACTGGCCGCCGTCGCCTCATAGTCCCCATCCCATCTGGAGCTGCAGTGGAGATATGCCGCAAACAGCTCCGGGCGCATCCCCATGACCAGCGACATGGTTTCCCCTCCGCCGGAATAACCTTCCCCGTATACCTGCTTCGGTTCAATGTTATATTCAGAAAGAAAATATTCCGCCAAAGCAATGGTCTGTCTGGCAGATGTCCCGCCCCAGTCATTCAGTTGAGGAGCTACTGCAATCATCTCCGGCTTGATCTCCCGCGCGGTGAATCCAAATTCCTCGGCTTCCAGATTGATTCCCACGCCCTGAAAATACAGTCCCTGATAGCCCGGCAGCGTAAGGAAAAGAGCATAAGGCTTTGTGCCGTCGCAGCTGTCCGGAATATACACATTATAATGAATATCCCCTTCCGTTTCCGAATGAAGGACATTATCCAGCAAAAAGCCGCGGTAGGTTTCCGTTCCTTCTGTAACCTTCGGCACCTTTTTCAGCCTCTGTTATCATGCCAGTCCATATGTAATCGCGCCGTATGCGCTCAAAATCCCGCCGCTGCCTTCACGAGAAGCTCGCGGTTCGGCAGGTGCTGCGGACATATATGCTCACATTTTCCGCATTTTATTGTCTGGTTTCCCGCTGTTTCCTGCGACGTCTGAACTCCGCTTCAGTCGGCAAGAATCATTGCCGCCGCAGCCCCGATCATCATAGTTGTTGATATTTTCCGTTTTCTCATGATCCGTCTTTCCTCCTGCGTCGCTCCTTCTGTCAAACCTTAGTTAAATCCGTGCTCCTCCAGCCATGCGGACAGATGATCCGCGATCTCCTCGCTGTTTAGTTCCTGGAACATGAAATGGGAGTTTCCGGTGATTCCTTCATCCGGCAGGTTCACCACGGTGCAGTCACCGCCGTCCGCATTGTAGCTTTCCGCAAAAGCCACCGCACCGTCCCGGATATTTCTCCAGAATTCCGTAGACTGGATATCCTCCGGCCCGTTGTCAATATAATCGCCAAAATAAATGATCATCGGAATGTCCGCCTCCAGAAGCTTCTGATACTGCCCGGAGCCGACCTCCGGTGTTCCGCCCGGTTCAATGGCAACAATGGCAGCCGTGTTTTCCACATCCACACTCCAGCCGACCGCTCCGCCCTGGGAATGGTTCACAAAGATGGATTTCTGCCCGGTCATATCATACACATCCTGCATCACCTCGCCCATGGCGTCCGCCGCCACCTGAATATCAAAACCACCGGTGTTCGGCGTCATCTGGCGGAAGAACTGGTCCTGGGCCTCATCGCCCTCCGGGAACTGGGAGCCCTCATACCGGTCCGGTGCCACGCGGCCGATACGGAAGTGGGTATACCATGCCTGGTCGCCCGGCAGATATTCCTTGGAGTCCCCGCTCCATGCATCGATGGCGTCACCGGTCATGGACACCGTGGATCCTGCCTCGCCTCTCCTGGGCTGATCCACCAGAAATACGCTGTGTCCCCGTTTCAAAAAAGAAGTCGCCCAACCGTCACGCCCGTCCGGAGTAGTCATCCAGCCCATACGGGACTGCCCGTATCCATGGAGGAATACCATAGGATAACCGCTTTCCTCCGCCGGAATCTGGTAAAAGACGTTGGCATGATCCACATGGGCGGTGTTCCCGCTGCGGGTTAAATCCAGCCAGTTGGTGGTCTCGTCATACTCTCCTTCCACCGGCTCCGTCACCGTGCCGCCGGAGGAAAACATCCCTTGTTCAGCGATGGCAAGTACATCGGAATCTGCCCCTCTGTCATCGGTTTTTTCAGTTGTCTCACCGGAAGCTTCTGTCGCTGTCTCCGTTGTTTCTGCCGCTGCTGCCTCGGTTGTTTCCGCAGCCGTTGTCGCTTTGGCTGTTGCTGCCCCTGCCTCCCCGTTGCCGCAGCCAGCCAGAAGTGCCATGCTCATGGTTCCTGCCAAAGCCAGACCTGCAAATTTTTTTATTTTTCTCATCACTTACTCTCCTTTTGCTTTTATTGTTTCATCCGACGAATCGGAATTATGTCTCTTACGCGCCCCGCCGCAGGCGGAGAAGTTCGCAAGCGAACTTTTTTTATGCATGAATCTTCATATTGTTGAGCGCTCTGGCGGTACAGATCGATTGGTGGTTGATGATCTCACTGTACCCGATATCCATTCCGCCTATGGTTTTCATCTCGCTGCTTGTCAGCGTAAAATCCCATACCCTCCAGTTTGTCTCCATATGTGCCTTCTGCGCGGCCTTCGGAATCACCACGACTCCCCTCTGAATATGCCACCGAAGGATTACCTGCGCCACGCTGCGTTCATGCCGGTCCGCGATTTTCTTCAGGATCCGGTTATTGAAAATATCCTTCTGCCCTTCCGAAAAGGGTCCCCACGCCTCCGGCTGTACCTGATACCGTTTCATGGTCTCCAGCGCTGAAGTCTGCTGGCAAAAGGGATGCAGCTCAATCTGGTTGACCGCCGGGCAGATCTCGTGGTTCATACACAGATCCACCAGGCGGGCTTCGTCAAAATTGCTGATGCCGATGGCCCGCAAAATTCCTTCCCGGTACATCTCCTCCAAGGCCCTCCATGCCCCGTAATAATCGCCGAAGGGCTGGTGAATCAGATACAGATCCAGATAATCCACACCCAGCCGCTTCATGGATGCCTCCGCCGCCTTCCGCGTTTTCGTATAGCCGGCATCCTGCACCCACAGCTTGGTGGTAAGAAATAATTCCTCTCTCGGTATCCCCGACGCCCTCACCGCAGCGCCGACTCCCTCCTCATTCCGGTAGGAGGAGGCGGTATCGATCAGCCGGTATCCCATCGCCAGGGCCTCTCCCACACACCGTTCACACTCCTCCGAAGGGATCTGAAATACGCCATAGCCCAGTTGCGGCATTCGGACACCGTTATTTAACGTGATCCATTCCATAAAAACCACTTTATCCTTCCTGAAATACATTTTTATTTTCTGTCCTGATTTTACCGTTTCTTTCCGAAAATGTACAATGCCAGTTTTGCAACTCACTATGATTGCTTTGCATACTGAAAAATCATTTTCAAAATAATACTGTCCTTTTTCCCGGAAAACTGGTATGATGATAAGCATGGCGGTGCCTGCGTCGGCAGGCATGTCTGGCTGCCAGAGCAGCCGCGCGGCAGCGCAGGAAGTCTGTAAGCAGACTTCTTTTTACAAAAAGGAAAGGAGCTTTGATCCTATGGCCGAACTCTACCAATTACGCCAGCTTGTCGCCATTGCCGAAGCCGGCACCCTGTCAAAAGCAGCCGAGCTGGTTCACCTCTCCCAGCCCGCGCTCAGCCGTTCCATGCAGAAGCTGGAATCGGAATGGAACCTTACCCTGTTTGACCGGCAGAAAAACAAGATCACATTGAATAAAGCCGGAGAGCTTGCCATCCAGCACGCCCGCCGCGTCTTAGAGGATATGGACAACCTGACTCTGGCGATTCAGACTTATGAGCGCAGCCTGCACACGATCTCCATCGGCTCCTGCGCCCCGGGACCAATCTTGGAGCTTCTGCCGTCTCTGACTCAGCACTTTTTCGGCATGGCAGTCTCTTCTGAGATGGTTCCACCCGATAAGCTTCTCCCGGTGCTGGAGGACAACACCTATCAGATCATCATTACTGACCAGACAGTGGAGGCTCCCGGCATTCTCTGCCAAGAACTATGCAAAGAACAGCTTTTCCTGACGGTTCCCCCCGCCCATCCTCTGGCCAGCAAAAAAGACGGTATCTGGCTGGAGGATCTGGCCGGAGAGACCATGCTCTTATTTAAAACCATCGGCATCTGGGAGGAACGCACCACATCCAGAATGACCCATACCACCTTCATTGTTCAGGAGCAGGATGATTCCTTTTCCGCTCTCATTCAAGCGTCCGCGCTTCCCGCCTTTGCCTCAAACCTGACTATGAAAAACCGTGAGCCAATCCAAAACCGTTCCGTGATTCCCATTCTTGATCCGGAAGCGACCATTACCTTTTACCTCAGTGTTAAAAAAGCGAACAGGGCCTACCTTCCAACGTAGCGCCCGGCTTTTTCATCCCTCTCCATTCTTTTCATTCGCTGCAATAATCTCCAGAAGTGAAATATGTTCATTCCGGTATCTTGCCGCCGGGTTCTTATCCACAAGTCCTGCCAGCTCACTGGCACACTTCCGCCGGTGCCCTGCCACAATCTCGTAACCACCGTTCTCATCTTTTCTCACAATCACTGGAACCAGTATGCCGTACTCCTTTACACTTTCTATCATTTCCCCATTATCCAATACCCGAAAGGGATGGTCTTTAAATGGGTGGAGTTCTGAAAGCGCAATCCGAACCACCTGATTTTCCTCAGGCTCAGGCTCAGCCTTCACCTCTGTTCCCCTCCATTTGTATCGCTTTTTCTATTGTATCTTCCGGTCTTACACTGCACCGCAATATTCCGGGTAGCGGATTTTTACTGTCTGCCAGAAAAATGGAGCATACCCACAACAGAACAAATCCTCCGCCGTATATCTCCCACATTCCTTTAGCTGTTCCTCTGTATCTTCATAATCATAGATTCGTTCTGCATCCCCCGCATGCTCAGAATCTGCCTGTGTTACAGGACAACTGAACCTATTCTTCTGTCAAGGTACACTAATCTTTATAGCCTTTCATAAAATAAATAGGATTCTTATAAGACTTTTTTGGAATTTTTCTTAGATAATTTCAGATTCATTTATGTTTAGAAAGTGATTTCTATATCTAAAAGCTGTCTCCTCAATCATGTATGCTGCCATTCTATACATAAACTCAAACAGGCTTATCCCCTGCATACGCAAAAAGCCGCAGTTTCCCGCGGCCTTTCTGCTATTGATCCCTATTCCATATCCAGGTTTTGTTCCAGCGCACAGAAAATAAACTCCGAAGCATTTCTAATGGTCGGCCGCAAAAGAAAATCCACGTATTCCAACATCTCTTTGGATGCCGGAATGTCGCGGATCAACTGCTGAATCAGTTCCTTTTGGTTCTTTGTTGCCGGGGGGGTAACTTGCTCTCATCGATTTTCTCCACACCTTCACAGGTAGAGATATATCTCACATAGTTTTCAAGCTGGGCTGGAGGAGCATTCCTCAGATAGCGGGAGGTAAAAATAATTTTAGGCATAGTATCTCTCCATCTGCATTTTTATTTTTCTTGACATATTTTTGCGCTCCGCATATAATAATAGTACCAGACAGGCAACGGCGTGTGTCTGTCTAAGCGTTGAAGCATAACAGCGTACCGGAATGCCTTGTTATGCGGAGCTTTCGAGAGGGGTTGTGCAGTGAAATCTCAAACCGGAGTAGGCTCTGGCCGAAAGAAAATGCTCATAACCGTCCTGCAGATGCAGGGCGTTTTTTTTACCATATATATCAAAAACAGGAGTACACAATAGATTATCTACAGACCTGTGCAAAAGCATTTGAACGTCTGCTCGATATAAAGCAAGAGGGAACCGTGAAAAAATTTTCCAGCAGATCCTTGATGGAAACCTCTCCATGGATGATTTGAAAAAAGCCGCTATTTCACTACGATTCAAAAACGGATAGCGCCATTCAGCCAGATTGAACACTTTCTGGACAGCAACAAACTTATTTTTCGTTACAACCAAAAACTTCAATCCTTTTCTCTGATTGAAGCGGAGTATCTTCTCTCCACACCTTATGAGAGTACCGACGTATACATTTTTCTTGACCAGCTTCCAGACCCGGACAGCTTTTTCTGCTGCTCCTTTTTCCCGAAAGAAAATAAGGACTACACAAAGGGACAGGCTGTGTATACGCTCCTGAAAAAAGAAAAAATCATGCTTTCAACAGGAAGTATCATCACACAATACGACCGTCTCACTCCCAAAGAGAAGCCTGCAGATATCACCCCAACTAAACAGATGGAAAATCCAAAAGCAGAATGACTACAACAAGCCGTTCTGCCTTTTTCATTTCTGTCCATAACAATATTTTCACAGCACACCCAGCTTCTTTAATAATTCCACGCAGTCCCGCGCTCCCTGCACATAGAGATGCGCGCACTCATGATCTGCAATCAGGCTGGTTCCGTTCCTGCTCATCGCAGTTCTTTTTTCGCTCCACCAGCACCTGCTCTGTCAGATCCCGGATAACCATCTCTAAAATTTCATTCTTGTCCATAATAATTCTACTCCTTTTTCGACACACCATACACGAAACCAGTGCCTGCGTCCATGGACAGCCCCGTTGAACAGCCGAAACTCCACTGTCCCTTTCTTCAACACGCTGTGCAAATTCAGACAATGATATCGGCTTTTATCATAATGCTTTTCCCTTCGGCTTTCCCCCTCATAACAGATACGCTCCACCTCTTCCATGCTTTTGGGCTTCTGGTTATTTAAGTTGTCCAGGAAACTCTGCTCCACCGGCATTGTGTCTTTACCATTGATTCCCAGCTCCGGGACTTTTTCCTCCATGACCGCTCCCTCCTTGACTGCCTTTTTCATTCTGTAAGCAGTGTTGTTTCCTGCATGTTTTTTAAACAGAATAAATCCCTGAATTTCACTCCCGGCTTTATCATGGTCCTCCACACCTTTGGCAAGGACCTTAAATGGAACCCCCATATCCATAATGACAAGCAAGTAATTATGACAAGGGAAACAGGATATTTCCAAGAAACACAGGATTTTTACACTGTCTCCCTTTACATAATTCAGCGTCCTAAAGAATTCAGCCAGTTTAGCAAGTCTTTATCATCAGTCCAGTCTTTGGTTTTTGTTATGGGACCGGCTTCTGGCAGGGGTGTCTTTTGAGCAGCCAGTTTTTCTATTGCTTTTCTTTTCATCTCAACACTTGTTTTTGAATAGATCTGTGTTACTTTTAAATCTGTGTGTCCCAGGAAATCACGGATATAAACAGGATTGATATCTGCCTCTGTCAAATGCATGGCCTTGCTGTGGCGAAGGATATGCGGCGTGATTTTCTCAATGCCGGCCTCCTCTGCGTATTTCTGCACGATATAAGTGATTCCCTGTCTGGTAAGTTTTTCTTTCCGATGATTAAAAAATAATGGCATGTCTGCCTTCCCCGGTGTATCCAGTCCATAGCAGGCTATGTAATCCCCGAGTATAGCCATGGTTTCTTTCATCAACGGCACAACCCTGGTTTTTCTGCCTTTGCCTGTAAGCGTTACCTGCGCCGGAATGGTAAAACGGATATCCCTCACCCTTATATCGGCTAATTCCTGTACCCTGCAGCCGCTGTCATAAAGAAGGCATAGCAGCGCCATATCCCTTTTTCCTTTTGGAACCATGGCATCCGGCGCGGCAAGCAGCTTTTCCGTCTGGACTGTGTCCAGATATCTCATCCCTGGATGCGGCGTTTTCTTTACAGGTATGGACAGTATCTGTTGTGAGTGGAAGATAAATTCCGGCTTTTGGCTGCACAGGTACCGAAAAAGGGAATGTATGGCTGCAAGCCTTATGTTCCTTGTAGCTATGCTGCTTAACCTTTCGGCTTCAAGCCAGTTAAGGAACTCTTCTACCCGCTTTGCGCTTATGTCGGCAATCGTTATGTCTTCCGGACTTATCCCATGAACATTAGACATAAAAGTGATAAGCAGTACGATGGAATCCCTGTAGGAGAGGATCGTGTTTGGGCTCATATTCCTGGCTGAAGCCAGATATTCCATAATGAATTTATTCACCAGCAGGGCAAAGTCAGTCGTCTTCATAAGGCATTTTTATCTCCTTTGCTGGTTCAAACCTTGGAAAGATATCCCCATACATGCTCTCAACCTTTTCTGTCAGGTCTGGAAATGCCTCCGCTGTCAGCTGCAGGTATCTTCCGGTGGCGGAAATAGAACCATGCCCCATATACGCACTCAGCAGCTGGAGTGCCGTGCCATGCGGAATGCCTTTCCTGAGCATTTTTTCAAGGCTGTGCACACAGAACGTGTGACGGAGACAGTGCAGGTGCGGCCCGCCTCCTTTGTATCCATGATACGCAAGCCCCATTCGGCGGATGAGCGTATTGAAATAAACCTGGATATTGTTTCGTGAGTAATGCCCGTCTCCACGATTGCTCAAAAAGAAAAGGTCAGTTCCGTGGTACACGGGATGGATCCTGGAGCAATACCAGAAACAATACTCCGCCAGTGATCCGCTGATAGGAAGGTGACGGTCTTTATGATTCTTTGGGTCAACAACACGGATAACCTTTTCTTTAAGGTCAATATCCTTCATTGTAAGGCGCAGTGCCTCTGAAATACGCATTCCCGTTCCGTATAACACCCTGAACAATACGGGATAAAAGATATGCGACTGCCTGCAGTTGGGGTGGATCTGGTCGGACAGGCAGAACAACTCGTCAATCTCTTTGTGTGAAAAGATATATGGCTTGAAATTTACAGCGGCGGCACGCAGGGCGTCATATCCGGGCAGAAATGCCTGGATATCGTGATTTAATAAGTAACGGCCAAAGTTCTGCAGGAAGCTTATCCGCCGTTTCTGGGTTGTCGCCTGCCAGTTAGGCTGATATTGAATAAAGGCATTGACCAGTTCCGGTGAAAGACCGCCGCTGCAGTCATACTCCCTGCTCATGTCATCAAACTTATGGGCGAGCCGTTCCTCTTCCGTATACCTGCAGCCTAAAGATTTTTTTTCATCAATAAATGCCTGCAGCCGGGCCGCGAAGGGGCCGAAGTATTCAGAGCTGGTTTCTGACATAATCCTTCACCTCCACTTCCAGCGCACATTTTTTCAGACTTTCTATATCCAGCCGGATGTAGTGTTTCCCGGCGATATTCGGATCGCTGTGTCCAAGTATCTCGGAAATGACCGTTATTTCTACATTATTCTGCAGAAGGTTTGTCGCCAGAGATCTCCGGAATGTATGCCATCCGACATTTGTACTCTTTTCCGGCGGAAGGGAAGCTTCGGCCAGGACAGTGGAAAGGATGTGGTTCAGAGTGCTGTTTATCGGAAAGGCATCATACGGTGGCCTGTGACGCACAAAAACATTTTGGCTGTCCGTAACCGGACGTCCGTTTTTAAGATAATCAATGATGGCCCACCCGACATCTTCCGGCAATGGGAGCCGAAGGGCTTTTTGCGTTTTATGCTGAATAAGGGAAATCTGCTTTTTCTTCCAATCAATATCCTGCAGTTTCAGTTCCCTGATGTCACCAATGCGCAGGCCGAGCCGGGAAGCAAGAAGGACCATTGCATAACCTCTTTTTCCAGATGGGCTGATCCTTTCTGCTGAATCCTCTATCTTTTTTATCTCATCCTGTTTCCATATGGCAGGAAAAGCCATCCTTCCCTGTATGGACGCTTTGGGGAGACGTTCTGCCAGAGGGAGCCTGATATACTCATGAAGGTAAAGATACCGGTAATACCGGCGCAGCGTGCAGAGCTTTGTTTCAATCCCTTTCGGGCTCAGGCCATAAAAGCTTTTCACAAAGTCGTCGTTATCATGGACACGTATTGTCTGCGGAGTATGGATGCCTCTGGCATCCAGAAACAGCAGGAGATCATGAATGGTCATTCGGGAGCGTGTAACATAGCTATAAGACAATCCTTCCCTGGTAACAGCTTCAAAAAACCCTTCCGTACAATGACGGAAGGGTTCCGGCCAGACAATCTCTCCCAGAAAGTCATTCCGTCTGTGGATAATTCCAAAGTTATGATACTCCGCGAGCATCCGCATACATCTGAAATAAACTTCTTCCTTGCGTGAGTGCTCATCTGTGGAAACGAGACCGCCTCTTTCACGGAATCTGGCAATAAGGAAATCTGCCCCCAGCGATTGACTGTAGCTGCCGCTGCCGCCAAACACGGCAAACTCCGCCAGAACCCTTCTGTAGCGCTCCAAAGTCGCCGTATTGATCCGGCTTTTGATAAGTTTCTGCTCAAGCTTTGAGCACAGAACTGCAACACTGATATCATTTTGCATACAATTTTCCTCCTTCCGTATGCAATAAAATAGGAAACAATATCAGTATTACATAGATAGGTTAGGAATGCCCAGTGAAAAACACGGAATTAATGGAAAGCTGTATGGAATAAACTCTTTGATTCTTAATACTTTTATTGCCTAACTTGTCATAATTACTTGCTTGTCATTATGGATATAATGTAAAGCTTTACATTATATCCATTGCCTCATCTTGGAAGGTGGATACAGTGATAACGGCTTTTGGCGTAATTTCAATTACTTCAACTATACTTTTCTTCGCAATTCCCTTCGGACTGCGCTTCTTAATGCGATGGAAGCAAAAATCGGTCCTTCCTTCAAAAAAGTGAAATCCCGATGCTACCGGGAGCATAAAGAAGGCTTCTATGTGTATGCCAAACCAAACTCGAAGAAACCATCCCTGTTATGGAATTCATCGGGCCATCTCCTGTGAAAAGCACCACATTTACAGAAGCTTTAATCAGTGGCGTACTGCCATTCTTTCTGCTTTTGGTTATGACTCGCTAAAATGTGAATGTAGCACAACCATGCTGTTTTTAGAGCTTTATTTCAACCATAAGCGTGTATCTCTGGAAGAAATGTACGAGAAAGTCATGTCCCGTTCTCGTGGAAGAAGGTCGTCTGCATGACTTTTCTTAGCCTCCATTCCATGGTATACGCCTTTCAAAGGAGGCTGTGCATATGAACCCAAAGGCAGAGAAACTACGCAAAAAATATATAGATAATCCACCGGAAGGGATGACATCCGGGAACATTCGCCGCATGAGCGAGGATGACCTTCTTGATATGGATTATTTCTTAAATGAAGATGATTTATTTGATGACGAGGCTGGCGTGGAAGGTTTCTATATCTTCTAAACTGTATCGTCTTATCATCGACCCTTTGTAAAAGCCCATCTAACATATGTTCGATGAACTCCCGTTCTTTTTTACATCTTTAAAAATCGCAATTTCCTATAAAGTAAAAAAATGTGTGCGGCACAACTGGATTTACGCAGCCATGCCACACACTGTATTTCGATTATATTACTTTTTTTCACATCCAAGGTCAGTTAGTTACAGTACAGCATCGATTCTATCAAGAGCCGTTTTCAGCATCTTATTCGTCACCGCAAAGTTAATGCGGACAAACCCTTTTCCTTCCGTGCCGAAGTGCTCCTCCCCGTCATCGAAATGAATATGTGCCCTATCCATAAAAAACTGATTCAGATTTTCTTTCCCGATTCATGCCTGACTGCAATCGACCCAAAGAAGGAAGCTCGCCTCTGGACGATATGGGACTAAAGGCAAATGGTGATTCTCAATAAAGTCCAGGGTATCCTGAAGGTTCCTCTCAAGATATCCGCGAAGCTCTGTCATCCATTCATCCGCCTCACCTTCCGGATCCATCTGAACATGACGCAGAGAATTATATTCTCGGTTCTTCCGGATGTCCTCCAGATTGAAAGACCTGCTGACTGCTGGTTTCATCATCGCCCTCATCACCCCTTTCCAGCATGAACTATCTTTTCAGCATCCCTGTATACTTAACCTTTTCCTCCTCCGGTACTTTCAGCGCCTCCATCGCCTGATCAGCAGTGAGCTTCAATGTTTCCATCAAATTTCGGATTGCATTTAATGTTGTTATTTCTGTGCCCCGCTCCAGGCCAATTGTAATTCCTCTTTCCTCCACACCTTTGCTCAGGTTACACATAGCTGACACCTCGCTTTCCAATGTCTTTGTCATCGCAATATCAAAATCATCCCGCAGGATTTTCTTCTTCTCTCCTGCCTCTTTTTCAGAAGACAGCAGTACATCCAGCAGCTTTAATATCCCTGTATAATTATCATCTCCTGCATGGCCCAGGCAGATCATAACCACCGTTAACAGATCATAATTCTCTTTCCGTTCCGATACCTGGCCCACCAGATTCTCTTCCTGAATACAATATCTGGTGATGGTATTCTCTCTTTTCTTCGGTGGGTTGGAACAGATCCATATGGAATATACCTTCTTTATCTTCTCATAATGTGTTTCCGTAAATTCTGTACCATATTGCGAGGAGATCATCCGGCTACAATAATAGAAAGCCCTTTTGATGATCGGATATCCTGGATAAAAGTCATTTTGTGCTTCTATATTGATGATCAACCGTATGGTTTCTCCAGTTCCCGGAACAATGCCCAGAAAACGGATATCATAAGTGATCGTCCCTTCCTGGATGGTGCTGTCCTCGGCATTGGCTCCCCGAATCTGTTCGCTGCTATCGCATGAACCCTCATCTGGATTTACTGCCGTTTCTGCGATCTGAGGACTCCCCTCTATATATTTTTCTGCTATCTCATTGACACTATGATCCTTATATTCTTCCAAACAGCTTTTCATGATCCAGGCAAGGATAATCTTATTTGCCAGGAGCCGTTTACATGCCGCATCATAAGCAGCCTTTTCACCAGCCGCTGTAATATTTTTTGCCAGGATATTTTCAATTTCCATAAAATCAGCTCCCTCCCTCTGTATATCCCTATTTTAACATATCTATTTTCAATAATCTATCAGTTTCGATAAAACAAAAATAAAAGACTTCCCAACTTTTGCAAAAATTTCTTCCCTCTTGGGTTTTGTGAACCCTACGTTTATACGAATACCGGACTCTGTCATAAAAATTTGCTTCACCCTACACCGTTTATTTATTTCATTTTTCAGCTCTCTTTTCCTTAATTGTATGCACTCTGCTCTCCAAACGCAATCCATCTCCTTATTCTCACCCAAATGTCTGCCCTATGTCAAAATGCAGTTCCTTCTCCACCTCTTCATTACCAGTTTCTTCCTGTTCCAGCGCCTTTCCGAATTTTCTAACTCCTTCCCGATACTTGCTCTCCGATACATGGGTATAGATATCAATGATTGTGCTGTAATGCTGGTGCCCCATAATACTCTGGACCACCTTGGGCTGCATCCCCGCCTCAAAACAACGGCTGCAGAAGGTATGCCGGATCGCATGAGGATACATATCATCAAAATAGTGAGGCTCCCTCTGCTCCTTTACTGACTGGGATGCCTCTTGCTCATTGATGGGGCAACCAGGAAGATACAGAAACCGATCCGGGATTATGCCGGGCAAGTCCTTAGCTGTTGGAAAGCAGAAGGCTACATTAAGGGGTTCTCTTTCGTACTCACTAGACACACCATCACCAGCATTCAGATCGACCTCTGATCATTTCCTATCGTCTGGCTCATCTCTCCGTCTGCGAGGTGATGAGCCTGATCCAGGGTTGCCTGATCATATCTCAAAAACAGCCCTATTTTCAGTTTCCTCCTACCTTTTTTTAAGTATGGCTCAAATGTTTTATTGGGAGTTCTGCGAATAACTCTTTGGAACATATATGAGATCTGATGGGAAATCAGATTGAAATAGTCGATGCATAACTATGCAAAACAGGGCTTCCAAAGATCGAGTGTTAAAGAAATTTTAAAGCATCCCCCTCCTGAGTGGTTTCCAATTCTCTCTAAGAAGAATGCGAAGTTGTACATAGATTTTCATGTACAGTTTATGTACAACTTTTAATAGAAAATGGTTGATTATCTCAAAAAAGCCTTGATTTACGGGCATACACGCAGGATTTCAAGCTGAATTTACTACCAATTTACTACTTTTGAGGGAAAGAGCCTTGATATGCCGCCCGGAATCCTGCAAGCCCAAACACCAGCCCCCAGCATTGAAAAACTGAATAAAGAAATACTCCAAAGGCACGGCGTTTCTTTATCTCCAAACAAGGAGAACAGGAACGCCGCTTTTTTATACCCTTATGTTACGCATTAGGAGCAACAAGAGCCTTGTTATATGCGGCTTTCTGGGCGCATTTTTATTGAGGGCAAGGATTTATACCTTAACCCGGCAAAATGGCGTTCTATAGCGTAACAAATACAAAGCAAAATAGGTAATGAAGCTATGGCGATTTTCCAAGCAAGACACAACATGAACCGTCCGATATTGGGAAACCCGATATTGGATTTTCCGATACCGGGTAATCCGACGTCGGAAAATCCAATGCAATTAAATAAAGATATAAATAAATACTGATTTATAAAATACCTATTCCTTTCCCTTCCTATCCTTCCCTCTCTCTATATCGGAAAAACAATACAGCCGCCGGAATGGAAACGAAAGGAACAGGCATACAAAAACATTGGAAATTTATAGAGAGATTCTAAAGATCAGTATCAAAATGATATTCTCAAACAGTATAAGGTTTAGCATTTACAGACTGGACGCGATTGTCGGCTCCATGCCCGGAACGGTTTCCCCCAAGAGAACAGCAATCCGAATTACTGAGAACGTTACCCTGCGCCGATAATCTGATAATAGCAAAGTTACGGTTGTTATGCACAGGGAGTAAAAGCCCTTTATCGGGAAATCCCCGGAACAACAGTTCTGTCAACACAAGGGGAATTTTCACTGCTCTAAACGGAAAATGCTTTTCCATGCGAGTAGGGCTGTTGTTTCGGGTAATGAAAATCCGCCGTAAATTACGTTTTCAAAGAAGAATAAGTTTCGGAGCAAGCATAGGAAAAGAGTACCCTTTTCCGTAAATCTGCCCGTATGCGGCTTGCCGGACAGATTTGCTTGTTGGGAAATATCCCAAACCCTCGTGATAGTTCTCTCACTACCTACAACACCGTACAAGACGATTAAAATGCCAAGCATTATTTAATTTCTTGAATTTATTCGGCTGACCGTATATAATTATAGCAATAGACCTTAGGAAAGCGAGGGAGACCGAAAATGTTAGAGTTTATTTCTGCCCCGGAAGCGGCGAAAAAATGGGGCATTTCAG
>ERZ808046.821-NODE-821-length-18901-cov-3.666224_pt1 | contig 18901 bp, 16 predicted proteins | sample MGYA00380196_ERZ808046 | MGnify/ENA primary metagenome ERZ808046 (study PRJEB31490, sample SAMN06133421) | mouse gut metagenome | isolation source: Z6_2 | host: mice | place: China: Chengdu | collected 2015-05 ...
ACAATGACTTACTTGTTTGCAAGAACAAAAATTCATTTCGTGAAATTACACAAAAAAAGAGGCTTACGCCCCTCTTTTCACACTTAAAATTTGTTACTTTTGCAGATGTTCAAAATAAACATCACAATTCTCCCTTAACACTACAGACGGCATGATTTGGCTTTCCTTCTTTTCCGGCCAGCCTTTCTGATTGCATAATGCATCAAACATATAACTTAATGCTTTTCTAGCCTGCAGTACCGGTTCTTGATAAATAATAGCCGTACAAATTCCTTCCCTAAGCATCTCGACCAATTCTACGCCCTCGTCATATGCAATGACCATAGGACGCTCTTCCGCCTTTTTCCCTCTCAGATAACGACAGAGCGGCACACCTCCTGTTGCAGAATTACAAAATATTGCGTCTATCGGCTTTTCCGTTTCAAACAACAGACCAGCCTTCTCCTCTGCCAGAGCAGAATCATCCCCATGCGACACTACTTTGATAATCTCAATATCAGGGTACTCACCGGAAAGCATGATTCTAAATCCGCGCACACGCTCACTCAGCGAAAATACCGTCTCATCCCCAAGAAACATAGCGATATGTCCCCGCCCTCTCAGGAACTTCGCAATCAGTTCGCCGCAGAGCCGCCCTGCCGCAAAATGATTCTCTCCGCTATAAAAAACACGCTGTGAATCCGGAACATCTGAGTTGAATGTTGCCACCGGAACATTGGCCGCCTGAGCTTTATTGATAAACTTTTCAAGTTCCGGACCGGACGCATTAATTAGAATCCCATCATAGGCCTCTACTTGTATTGATTCCACTGTTCGCAGCATGTCATTTGCTCCCAGCGTTTCCGCAAAAACAAATTCTAATTCCAGGCCAAATCCTGCATATTCTTCTGCCTGTTCGTGAAAAGTCTTTGTAAATATGTTCATATATCGATTGGGATTTTTTGCGTTTATAATAAGGATTTTTGTTTTTGAACATTTTCGTACCGCACTGGCATATACATTTTTATGGTAGTCCAATTTTCGAACTGCATCCATTACTTTCTGCTTTGTTTCCGGACTAATCCTGCCCCGTCCATTAAGCGCACGATCCACTGTTCCAATCGAAACCCCGGCTTCCTTCGCTACTTCTTTTATTGTCACCTTCATATGGTATTCACTCACCCTTTCCCGAAATTCCTGTTACTTGAAAAATAGCAGTTCCTGAAGAATTTGTCAAGTTATATAAATCCTACTAAATAAGTCAATTTTGTAATCTTCCAGAATCCCCCATGGCTGCATGCTGATAAGCACCTCGGGGCTGAGTACACGTTCCAGATTGTCAAAAACAGCTCCATCCACTCCAAATGCATAAGTATACATCGTTTCAAGAATTTTCTCTTCTTCCGAAAGAACAGTTTCATCATCCGGAATCAGATGCCATGGATTATCTAATTCCCCATTCACACAATGCATATGCATACCTTGGAACCAAACGATCCGAGAATTTTCATAAAACCAAAACTTATCAAATTCCGTATCCGTACCGTTATGATCCGTCAGGTCCATACGCAGCTCTGTGATTTTCCAATCATCCGCGAATTTCTGCCATCTGACAGCATATAACTGAGTAAAATCAAAATACCGGAAATCCTCCTGTTTCCCACGACATGTATGACAGACTACCAGAGCTGTCATATATGCTCTTTCTCCTTTGACATCTCATCATGGCACTCTCCTTTTTCTATATTTATAAGCAGGGCATATGTTTTAGCATGACTAATGGTTCATAAAGGCTCAGATTTTTGATAATAATACCACTGTGTGCAACCAAATCTGATACAAAAAATTCATCCTCACTAAACCGGCCAAGCCGCAGCATTGAAGGTGATGCACATGAATGCATGCCAAATCTGCCATACCCTTGTATCACAACACACCCATACGCCGTCTCGTCTGTGATTACAATCTCACGCCCCGGAAATACCGTCAGTTCTGTTGCGTACAAATACGGATTCCCATATATAATCTTTTTCTCCACATAATCTTCACTTCCTCGTACAGTCACCGGCACACAAAAATACTTTTCTGCATTTCTCTTTTCTGCATGCAGATTACATTCGAAATACGCATACGGCGATTTTGCAATATAGTTATTATACTGCATTGGATAATAATATGCTACAGCTTCTCCGACACAGCAGCCACTATCCGGAACGAAGTTTCCCTGATAGAACATGAAATCTTCAAAGTCAGCAAATTTTGCGTATACGGGCCATGTCCCATATTTTTCAAATACTTTTTTACCAATCAATTCTTCCTGAATCTGGTCTACAAATTCTTTAAACAGAATCTTCCCCTCCTGTGTATCATCCGTATTAATATGGCACATACCGTCCTCTGAAACTGTACCATGGTCATTCACTGCTGAAACAGTAGATGTGAACCACCGCTCATTAATCATGCTGCTATTACCTGCAATATCATAATCATTCGGATGAAGGCGCAGATGTCTGCCGGATTCTCCACGCAATCGTGAAAGAAACGTTGGTGCGCATCTTAATATCCCACAATTATAATCAAGAATTTTCTGTAGAGTTCCTCTGTTCATTTTTTATCCTACTTTTCCTGACGCAGTCACATCATAAAACCGCTTGTAATTCTCCTGCCATATTGCGCTGTTCCGCGGCTGATAACAAGTCACCTCCGCATTAAGGCGCAATCCGCGAATTTCCTCTTCTTCGCAATCCGCAAATGATTCAATCTGCATTAGCGCATTTCCAACAGCTGTTGCTTCAACCGGTCCTGCCACAAGCTTACGCCCCGTTGCATCCGCAATAAACTGGCAGAACATCGTATCTCTTGCCGCCCCTCCGAGGAAATAAACAGCCTCCGGATCATAGCCTGTCAATTCAGCCAGCCGATCTATAGAGTGCCGATATGCATATGCTAACGATTCCATAACTGTGCGGTAGAATTCTCCCTGTGTTTTTGCAATCGGCTGTCCCGTCTTGCTTAAGTAACTGTTAATTGCGGACTCCATATCATAAGGGGAACGGAAAAGGTCATCTTCCACATCAATAAATCTGCAAAACGGTACGGATGCCTCTGCCTCTGCAATAAGATAATCATAATCTGTGTTGAGCTCTTTTCGTTCCCATACTTTTCGCAATTCCTGGACAAACCACATTCCCATGATTGTCTGTGTCAGTTTGATTTTCCCATAGGCCGCGCCTTCATTTGAAAATCCGCCCTCATATACAACATCACTGATAACAGGTTGAGGCAGGATTGTTCCTATGATCGACCATGTACCGGAACTGATAAAAACGTATTGTTCTGAATCTGTAGGAGCCGCATAAGCTGCCGCAGCAGTATCATGCTCCGCAATATTAATTACTGGAATTTTCCGGTCTTTCGGAGCTCCGATTGCAGCCAGAATATCTTCTGAGAGAAATCCCTTCACAGCTCCATGAGGCAATATCTTTGGCATCATTTCTTTTTGCATTCCAATTTTTTCTAATATCTCTCCCGACCACTTGTTTTTTGAGACGTCATACATCTGCGTAAGAGATGCGCTTGTAGATTCTCCAGTCTTTGTTCCTGTCAACAGATATACAATAAAATCCGGTATCATCAGCATGTCCGTACCTTCATCCAGTATGCTTCCATTGCGTTTCCTTATTCCAAGAATCTGATAAATTGTATTGCACCAGAAATCCTTTGATCCCGTCAGTTCAAACAGCCTTTTTTTACCGAATATGCAGTCTGCTTCGTCTATCATCCCTTGACTTTGTGAATCTCTGTATTGATATGGGATTCTCATCAATTCCCCTTCCCGATCCAAAATCGCAAAGTCATGTCCCCATGTATCTATTCCTATTCCATCAATCACTCCCATCTCATGTACAGCTTTCTTTAATCCCTGCAGTATCTCGTGATATATATGGAAAATATCTGTATATGTCCGTCCTCCTACGCGGATTCCTTCATTAGAAAAGCGATAGATTTCATTCATTTTCATTTGGCTTCCCTGCTGGCCGATATGCATCAGCCTGCCACTGGAAGCCCCCAAATCGATAGCGATTACATTATGTACACTCAATGATTTTCCTCCCTAGTCCATTTTCATGAAATTATCTTGCATACAATTCACTGGCGGAATGATATTTTCCGGAGACTCCCGGCATCTTGAGATTCCGTACCTCAATCACCTCATCCATCTCTTTTACATATTTCGGCGTAATTGTTTTTGCGTTGCCTAAAATCTTAGCTGTCAGTACGGAAGTTGCCATGCATTCTGACATATTAAGCAATTCCACTGCATCAAAGATTCCGATTGGACTTATAAATACCGCTCCATGGTTTTCCATCAAAAATCCATTAGAATCATCGATTACTGCGTCAAACTGTTCTGACAGCGCTTCGCTCAAAGGAGTTTCATATGGAACCATCAATATTGGTCCTATTTCCGTAATCGGTTCAGGCAGCCATGGTTTTTCTAATGTCCCGTCATTTGCTATCGCAAATCCTGTCAGCACCGGCGGATGTGTATGGGCAATCGCTTTGATATCCGGACGTTTTCTCATAATCCGGGTATGGAAAGGCCACTCTCCCGTAGGTTTCTTGCCTTCTAACGCATAAATCACATTCCCTTCCAAATCAATCATGCAAATATCTTCAAACCGCATGATCCTCTTAGGTGTTTTTGTCGGCGAAATTAAGATTAAATTGTCCTCTACTCTCATAGAAAGGTTTCCGCCGGCGGACGTCACATAATTTAATTCTGCACAGCGATGGCATGCTGTTACCAATTCTTCAATTTCATTCTTATATTTTTTTTGCAATTCATTCATATTTATTTTGCTCCTTCTTGTTCTATACTTTATGTTTTATCAAAATGCACCTTTATAATTCATGCTGTTCTCCATGACTACTTTTCTGCTAACCTATACTTTTCTTTTACCTTGTCAATATCCCAGAAGAATACAATGACCAATATAAAAACAGCACAGATCAACGGAATAGCAGTTGTCAGGGTAACAATGCCGCTTTGTGTTACCGAGTCCTGTATTTCCTTAGCTCCATCATATTGACACCAAGAGAGCCCCCACCCTACAACGGCCGATCCAAGCCCTGTTCCAATCTTTGTTCCGATACTAGATGTCATGGCCACCACATGCTCAACATGTTTTTTCTGTCTAAGCCAGATATAATCGGCAATATCTGCGATATAGATGAACATTGCCGTCATTAGCGGAGTCCATGACGCGGCCATCATAGCTGTACATATATATGCCACTGTCACACTTTTGGGCATTACTGTCCACACTACAGTTATCACTACATAGATTCCCATACCAAACATAATTGCTTTTCTGCGGTCTATGACTTTAAACAAGTATGGGACGAACGGTAAAACAAATAATGACGGAAGGTATGCGAGCATGGCGCCCACGCTGAAGAAGTTCAAATCACCAAGTACATCCCTATAATAATAAGCTCTGATAGCATATACACTATTTATAAAATAGAAAACAAGGAACAAAACAATCAAAAGCCATGTATATTTCGTAGAAAGGATAATTTTTAGATTTTCCATAAAACTTCCTTTTTCTTTCCCCTGTTCATCTCCCTTTTGAGATTCCAACATTTCATTCTTCGGTAACTCTTTCTCTTTAATGGATATACCCATCATAGCCACCAGGACCGTACAGATAATTGCATAAACCAGAGAAATGGTATCCCATGCGCCTTTACTTCTCTCTCCGCCCCACATTGCCAAAAGCAGTGGTGTAACATAATTTAAAATGGCAATCCCGCCAAGTGTAAAGAAACGCCCGGCTGTCGCTACGACATTCCGATTACCTTCATCCAGCGTCATCAAAGGTAAAATTGCGGAATAAGCCAGATTATAAATGGTAAATGCAACCGCCGCTACAAAAGTATATGTAACGAAAACATAAATAATTTTTGCCTGATCTGCAAGCCCCTGCGGAACATGATAACTGGCATAAAGACCTACTCCAAGCAATGGCGCTGATATGAGAAACCACGGCCTGATCTTCCCAAGTTTCATATGACATCTGTCAATCAATGCGGCAAACAACACATCGCTGATTCCATCAAAGATTCTGGCAACCAGCATGATCGTTCCTGCAACGGCTCCTGATATCCCTACGCTGTCTGTATAATACATTGTTATGTATGCAGCCATAAATGACCAGCAAAAGTTTGCTCCCACATCACCCATTCCGTACACAAGTATCTCAACAAGTGATGCTTCTTTTTGATTATTTCCACTCATTTTATCCGTCTCTCCTTCTTCCAAAACTAAGTTTTCGCTTCATGACAGTATCTATAATCCCAATATTAAGATCCCATTTTTGTTTAAGTGCCCTTATATGATGCATGCTATGACTATCCCAGTCTTTTAGCCTCTTTTCAGAACAATAACCCAGTCATTTACAACTGGGAATTTCGGAGAAACAACAGTACCATCATCCTCCACTTGAACTGTTCCCATATCAGCTTCATAATCACGCAGCGGATTATACGCCTTCACCTGATAGCTGGTACCTGATTTCAGATTCTTAAACTTCATGCAGTATGGATTTGCAATACGATTCAGAAGCCTCTGCTTATAAGCGATAATAAGGTCATCCTCTATGCGTGCAGCTACCGTATGTTCATACTCCATTTCTTCCTCTGGATCTTCAACGATATCCTGAGCAGGAACTAGTTTCCACCACTCGTACTTATTCAAATATTTTCTGCCAGCTCCGACCTGTGCAGCCCCCTCAAAATTCATAGCCTCCTGCCATGTATGCTCGCCCCAGTTTGTCCCGTAATAACATGAACCGAATGGGTCATCTTCATGGCTCATGTTGAAAATACCGTCTGCGCCATAACTCCATCCTGCATTTCCAGCCAGGGCAGCGTTCCAGAAAAGCCATCTCTGAATATCCGCTCCACACTGATACAGCATTCCTTCATAGCAGGTCTCCGAATTTAATACCGGACGTGCAGGTGCAAGTTCTAATCCTCGTTTTGTCTGTCTATTCACATGCTCAGCAATCATTGTTTTGTCTCCGTCATGAACCGCCGCCTGATAAATTGTAAAATCTACAAGATCCGAATCTTCAATCTCATCTATAGAAAGCTTATCAAACGGAGTATGTACCGTAGTAAGTCTGTGGAACGGATCGATTGCCTTCATATACCTTATAACCTCTGTCCAATCCTTCTTCGCCTTTCTGGAAATCTCATCTGCCTTTTCGACATCATCAAATCCAAACAACGGCATGTAATCATAAAACGGCATCGTAGCCTCTCCTGCAGTCAGCCAAACAGTGGAATATGCACCATAACGGGCAATCATATGACGTACATGCTTTTTCATCTTCTCAACACCCATGAACGAAATATAGAATCCCCATGTTGCAGCCATGGCAATAACAAGACCGGCGTCTGCTACAGCCTGAATTTTTTTGTCAGCAATATTGTAATATTCCGGATTAATTGTTCCATAATTTTCTGTCCATGCAAATCCGGCCGCATTCGCCAGACGTTTGTCATAAGGAGCCACATCACACCAAAAACCATTCACAACGTGAACTAAATTGAAGCCCTTCTCTACACGGTCTTTCGCCAAACGCTGTACTTCTTCGTTCTCACTCAATCTGGAACACTCCAGCGGCCACCACGTATCACCAAGCCATGGGAACGGAGTTCCATCATGATACATAAAATGTCTGCAGTCATCCATGATCTCAATCGGACCATGTATGTAGAGCGGATTCTTTCCCTCATATTCTTTAACGCTGATTACACCGGCCAAACCGTTAAGTCCTGCATCTTCTGTATTTGTGCAAACTGTCTTATAAGTGTATTCTCCCACATGCGGCGCAGAAAATCTCACCTTCCATACATCTGCTCCCGCCCAAAAACAAGGCACTTTCCACTCAATACCCGCCTCATCCTTAATGATGATATCCATCTCTGTCTCATTGAATGGATCCTGATAAGGATAATCTGACTTAAAACAAATTTCAATGGGTTCCCATGTCCTTCCTGCAATACTCATTTTTTATTCCTCCCTTAAAATTTTTATTTATTTTTCTTCCGCTCATTACGGAACAGAATTCTTTATCTTCAAATGCTTTTCACTGTTTTCATCTTTCTCTTCTCTAAGGATAATTATTAATGCGTTATCGTTACCGCATTGATTGAAAAATGATTCCGGTTTTAACCGGAATATTATTTTACAAAAGTGTTAACGTTCACGCAAATAAAGCATATCAAACTTATTCATATAATACAAGTGGTATTTCTAATTTTATTTAACTTCATTAAAATTATCCAAAAAACCCTGCGACTTATGACTCATTTCGCAATTAAATTTGGTTATTTTGTATATTTAAAATAAATTGCGCAGATTCCCTTTATTAATACTACCAGAAACAACAATCAGAACCGGCAGTTAAAACTAAAACTTAACCACCAGTCCTGGCTTAAAAATTTATAAAATATAGAATACGCTTATATTTTTAAGAATCCATCGCTTTCTTTGCCCAATTGCTGTCTCTTAAAATCGCCCTGCCTACTCCTATAAGATCCGCCTTTTCCTGTTCTAATAGAGTTTCCGCTTCTTTTGCGTCTGTAATACCGCCAGTCAGAATAACAGGTATAGACACATTATCTTTTATCGCCTTTGAAAGCTCATCAAAATATCCCTGCTTACGGGAGTTCGGATTGATATATCCGCAAAAGCCGCCTGTTATATCTATCAAGTCAATTCCTGCTTTTTCAAATGCTTTTACTGCATATATGCTGTCTTCTATCGTGCTTCCGCCTGGCATATAATCACAGGTTCCTAACCTTAGCGCAATAGGATAGTCTTCTCCTACAGCAGTGCGAATGGATTGTATGATTTCCAAGTGGAGTCTGATTCTTCCGTCAATTGTGCTTCCAGTATACTGGTCCGTTCTCTGATTCATCAGAGGTGAATAAAACTGATTTAGCAGATATCCATGGGCAGAATGTATCTCCACTCCGTCAAACCCTGCTTTCTGTGCCCTGACTGCTGCTTTCGTAAAATCATATGTCACTTTTTTTATATCAGCGGCATCCATTTCCGAAGGAAACGTTCCTGTCAAATTTCCTTTTGGGGCAGTTAAACTGCCTTTTGGCATTCTAACCGCACTGGCGCTGAATTGTTCCAGACCAGTCGTTTCGTATGTTGTTGCAGCACCAGCATGATTAATCTGGGCCATAATCTTTGTACCATTCTTGTGTACTAACGATACAATCTTCTCTAGCCCAGAAACATCACTATCTTTAGAAATGGATAACTGCCCTTTGCTTGCCTTCCCCTCCTGACTGACATAGCTATGTTCTGCAATAATTAGACCAATATACCCGCCGTAAGATTTTTCATCATAATAATTCAATGTCTTTGATGTTGCCTCTCCTGTATCGCTTGCCTTAGAAATCGCCATAGGCGGCATAACAAGACGATTCTTCAATTCAATATCTCGAATTTTTATACTCGTGTTTAATATTTTCATTTTTCCCATCCTGTCCATGAATTTATTGTGCGTTATCGTTTCCACTCCAGTATATCCTATTAATTTAAAAAATGCAAACATTTTTTATAATCTTTATTTTCGTCAATTAAACAAAATGTTACTATTCACGGCCTGGGAGGCCGTAAATAGTAACGCATCCGGCCCATTTAAAGTCGCCTGCGGCGAGGATCCGGATGCCCGAAAGGGGTACTTTACTGGCTCGGATGCCGGGCAGCGGCGTGCCCGGCCCCGTGAAAAGTAACAACAAAATTTACACTTTAAAGTAAAAACAGCTCTCTTCCCAGATGATATCCTTCCGCAATAGTTTTATTTGCAAGACCGACTTTTTTCGCGTCATCGGTTGCAAGAACTTTATTTTACTTCCGCTATGATTGAGTCATATTCTGACTCTTGTCCCTATGTAGGATTTAAAATGTATTCGCCCAGAACATTTCTTACTACGAATTTTATTTCTTTCTTATCCGTATTACGAAGACAGAATGAAAGGGATGCCAAAAAATATACAGGGGCAGACATAACTCGTACAAGTCATATCTGCCCCTATTTAGGACTGCCTATTTCTTATCATTCCCTACTAATTCTTTATTTCTATACCACATTCCTATTCCGAAGCCCTATCTCTCTTCACGGAAATAATTAATTCCACAGCTCTTCGGCTGCGCATGCTCTTTACTCTCCCGCATGCTTGTAATAATCAGCACCAGAATTGTAGCTACATATGGCAGCATATCGTAAATCTGCGCCGGAAGTCCCGGAATATTCACATACATACGCATAATCGTCAGACCGCCGAATACAAGTGCAACGAGCATTCCCCGTGCCGGGCTCCATGTTGCGAAAATAACGAGCGCAACCGCCAGCCAGCCATAACCGCTGACACAGCCGTGAACCCATACGCCCTTCGTCGTCACCATGCTCATATACATTCCTCCGATTCCGCAGATTCCGCCGCCGATAATTGTTGCCAGATATTTGTATCTGGTAATGTCAATTCCTGCTGCGTCCGCCGTAGCCGGGCTTTCACCTATGGCACGAAGATTCAGTCCCACGCGTGACTTGTTAAAAAACCATGTCATAATAACCGCCAGTATAATCGCAAAATATACAAGCCAATTGTACTGGAATAATAATTTACCCAGCACTGGAATCTCAGATAATACCGGAATCTTCAGATTTGTAAATGCCGCCTTGGTGGTATCTCCGACAGCTACATACCCGCCGGCCTTCTGTCCTATATACTCGCCAAAGAAGTTACCGAATCCTGTACCGAAAATAGTCAGTGTCAATCCGGTTACATTCTGATTCGCACGAAGCGTAATCGTCAGGAACGCATAAATCAATGCTCCCAGAGAGCCTGCAAGGAATGAGCAGAGCAAAGCAATCATTGCTGAAACGACTCCGTTCGGAGCGCCGCCTGAAGCCTTTACTCCCTGTTCATAATAATAAGAACCCGCCAGACCGGTAATGGCTCCCATGAACATCATACCTTCTACTCCAAGGTTCAGGTTGCCCGCTTTCTCGGTCAGAATCTCTCCCAATGCTCCGAGAAGCAGCGGAGTTCCGGCAAGGACTGCCGCAATAAATAAACTATTCAATGTACTAAGCATGATTCTCCTCCTTTCCCCGTACAATCAGCCGGTAAGAAATGAAGAATTCGCATCCCAGCATGAAGAACAAAATAATTCCAATCAACAATTCTGACGCAGACGCCGGTATCTTAAACTGTGTCTGGATTGCATTGGAGCCTCGCTCCAGCATGGCAATAAACACAGATACGACCAGCATTCCATACGGATTCATCTTCGCCAGCCATGCAACAGTGATTGCCGTAAATCCAACACCGCCCGCAATTCCTTCTGTAATCGTATAATCCGCACCGGAGAACTGCAGCATACCGACCAGCCCACAAAGCGCACCGGAAATAAACATCGTCCGGATAAATACTTTGCTTACATTGATTCCCGCATAACGGGCAGTATTGTTACTCTCGCCGACAACCGCAATCTCGTATCCCTGTTTTGTCTTATTCAGATAGACAGACGAAATCACTACGATTACCAGCGCCAGAATCCATCCCCAGTGTACGCCGAACACCTTGGTCAATCGTGCGCCCTGAGCAAGCATAGAAATCTTTGGGAAGCTGCTGCCCGGATCTTTCCATGGCCCGTTCATCAAATATTTGACAAATGCCAATGCAATATAGTTCAGCATCAAGGTAAACAACGTCTCATTCGTATTCCATTTTGCTTTGCACAATGCCGGGAGCAGTCCGTACAGTCCGCCAGCCAGCATACCCGCTGCAAGCATACAGATGACAAGCGGCAATTTGGGCAGTATATGTGCCGTAAATAATCCAAAATATCCTGCTGCGACCGCACCCACGATAATCTGGCCTTCACCGCCGATGTTCCAGAACTTCATCTTGAATGCAAAAGAAATACCGATTGCCGTAATCAAAAGGGGAACGGCAATCTTAATTGTTTCACGAATCACTGTAGGAGACCCCCATGCGCCCACAACCATAGACTTATATACCGCTATCGGATTGTGTCCCAACGCCAGGATCACAAGCCCTCCGGTAATCAGCGACAGCAAAAATGCCGCGCTGCGGACAGTCCATGACTTTTGGCCGGACATTGCGTCGCGCTTTGCTATGCGCAGAAGCGGTTCTTTTACTTTTACCTTCTGTGCGCTCATGCGTCCACCTCCTCATTTACACTGTCTGCTGCCTGCTCATCTACATGAATCATCATCAGGCCGATTTCTTCCTTCGTCACCTCTTTCGGATCCACAATGCCGCTCACCCGTCCTCCGCACAATACCATCAGACGGTCTGAAATCTCCATCAGCACATCCAGATCCTCGCCGATAAAGATAACGGCTACTCCTTTTTTCTTCTGTTCATTCAACAGATCATAAATCCGATAAGAAGAATTGATATCCAGGCCGCGGACCGGATATGCCACGATCAATACCGACGGACTGCATGCAATCTCGCGCCCCAGCAGCACCTTCTGTACATTTCCTCCTGAAAGCCGTCCAACCGGAGTTGTTACGCCCGGTGTGACGATTTCCAGCTCTTCTATCAATTTCTCAGATAATGCTTTCGGAGTCTTACGGTCAACAAAGATTCCTTTGCTATCCTTATAACTTCTAAGCATCACATTGTCTGTCATATCCATACCGGCAACCAGTCCCATACCGAGACGGTCCTCCGGCACATAAGCCATGGCAATTCCCTTTTTGGAAATCTCGTCCGGCTTCAATCCCAGAATACGTTCCTTTATGACAGTTCCCTCATGCTCCGCAGAATACAGTACCGAACCGCCAATAGACGGATAAAGTCCTGCAATCGCTTCGCACAGCTCCTTCTGTCCGCTTCCCGCAATTCCGGCAACTCCGAGAATCTCACCTCCGTAAGCAGTAAAAGATACATTGTCCAGAGCCTTTACCCCGTCACCGTTTAAACAGGTCAGACCAATAACCTGAAGACGTTCTTCCTTCTCCTCTACCTGCGGCCGGTCAATCTTCAGACTGATCGGGCGTCCCACCATCATCTCCGTGAGCTGTGCCTGATTCGTCTCCGGTGTATTCACCACACCGATATACTCGCCCTTTCTCAAAATTGCAACACGGTCAGAAATCGCCATAACCTCATTCAGTTTATGTGTAATAATAATGATAGACTTACCGTCTTTCTTCATATTCCGAAGTACATTGAACAGCTTCTCTGTCTCCTGCGGAGTCAGAACCGCTGTCGGTTCATCCAGAATCAGTATATCCGCCCCGCGGTACAGCACCTTCAAAATCTCGACTGTCTGCTTCTCTGACACCGCCATATTGTAAATCTTCTTGGTTGGATCCAAGTCAAAGCCATACTTCTGCGCCAGTTCTGCAACCTTTTGATTCACTTCTTTTCGATTGACTGTTGCCTTCCCGTCCAGCCCAAGCACGATATTCTCTGCTGCCGTCAGCACATCCACCAGCTTAAAATGCTGATGGATCATACCTATGCCAAGAGAAAACGCATATTTCGGAGAACGGATTGTCACCTCTTTGCCATGTACATAAATCTCACCATGATCTGGAAAATAAATCCCTGACAGCATATTCATCAATGTTGTCTTACCGCTTCCGTTCTCTCCGAGAAGCGCCAGAATCTCCCCTTCACGAAGCTCCAGATTTACATCCTTATTTGCGGTGACCTTGCCAAATGTCTTGGTAATTTTGTTCATTTTAATTGCCAGGTTTGCCGTCTCACCCAAGTCTTCACCCTCTTTCGTCAATTTCAAATCATTCCTTACTTATATCGTACCAGAGAATCCCCTGTTCCGCAAGAAAATAGTGTATCAAACAGGGGGCATCCCAAAGGAACGCCCCCTGTTTGATACATTCTTTTATTTTGTAAGAATTTCTACAACTATCATTCTACTACATGACAGCCTTCCACAATGTAGCACCATGACGGAGCGGAAGACTCTTCCTGCTCGTGATAATATTCGCCTTCTGCGACTTCGACTGTCTCGCCATCCGGGCTTGTCCCCTTAAGCGGTCCGTCAAACACATGAATCTCACCGGAAATCAGCTTCTCTTTTGCCTCATCGATAGCTTCCTGTGTTCCTTCTGCTGCAATGTCAGTGTTCAGCGGTGACAGATAAACAGCATCGTCAGCCAGACCCTTACACCAGTCAACTGGAATCTCTGTTCCGTCAATCATAGCCTGTACAGCCTCTGTTACATAAATGCCCCAGTCGATCCTTGCAGAAATCAAAGATGCCTTCGGAGCAGCCTCAATCATATCGTTATTATAACCAACCTGCCATACTCCGTTATCCTCTGCTGTTGTAGCCGGAGCTGTGGAGTCAGAATGCTGGGAAACTACGTCGCAGCCCTGCTCAATCAAGGCTTTGGCAACCTGTGATTCAACAGTAGGATCATTCCAGGAGTTCGTATACTTCACTTCCATTGTTACATCCGGATTTACACTCTTAGCTCCAAGGTAGAACGCTGTATATCCGCTGATAACCTCTGCAAACGGGAACGCTGCAACATAACCAAGCTTGTTTGTCTCTGTCTTAAGACCCGCTGCAATACCTGCAAGATAACGCGCTTCGTAAATAGAAGCAAAATAGTTATGCATATTATCAAGACCGGAGCTTGCTGCCTGATATCCTGTAGCATGGCAGAATTCAATATCCGGATACTCTGCCGCAACTTCCTTTACATAATCTTCAAAACCAAAGCTGGTGGCGAAAATGATGTTGCATCCTGCATCAACCAGCTCTCTCAGTGCAGTGTCACACTCTGCGCCTTCCGGCACGTTGAACTTATTGATGATCTGACTGTCACTGATTCCCAGAGCTTCCTGCATCTCCTTTGTCCCAATGTCATGATTGTATGTGTATCCCATATCACTTGCATCGGATACATGGACAAAACCAATCTTAATCTCCTCGGCCGGGATTCCCTCTGCCGTTTCCTCTTTCTTTGTACCCTCGTCTGTAGATTCCTTCGGGTCTGCCGCTGCCGGAGCGCCGCAGCCTGCCAGAAGTCCTACAATCATTGCTGTACTCATGAATAATGCCAATACTTTCTTTTTCATGTCTTTTCCTCCTTCCGAAACCATCCGCAGGATTTATTGATTTATTTCCTACGGACAATCTGCTATATGTCTATTGTACCCTCTTTACAATATGAAGTCAAAGCAGACATACTTATAACTATGGGCAAATATACTTATAAATCGGATACATTTTTTAATCGGATAATGAGTCAGATATGTCGCAGCCGCCTTTCTGATATCAGAGATATAACGCTCTGGTTAAAATGTACATGATTCTTTTTATTTTTTGGTTACTCGTGACATTGTCCGTTTTGGGATCTTCCGTTATACTTGGTTACAGAAACAAACGAAAACCAATTTTTCAAGGAGGCTATTCAAAATGGCAAGTTTATCTTTAAAAGGAATTGACAAAAAGTATCCTAACGGATTTCACGCAGTAAAAGATTTCAATCTGGAGATTGAAGACAAAGAGTTCATCATCTTCGTTAGACCATCATGATGTGGTAAATCTACCACGCTTCGTATGATCGCAGGTCTGGAAGATATTTCAGGCGGTACTCTTGAGATCGACGGCAAGGTAATGAATGATGTAGAGCCGAAGGACCGTGATATCGCAATGGTATTCCAGAACTACGCTCTGTATCCGCATATGACAGTATATGACAACATGGCATTCGGTCTGAAGCTTCGTAAGGTACCGAAGGATGAGATTGACAAGAAGGTGCGCGAGGCTGCTAAGATTCTTGACCTTGACAAACTGCTTGACCGTAAGCCGAAGGCTCTTTCCGGCGGACAGAGACAGCGTGTTGCCATGGGACGTGCTATTGTCCGTAACCCGAAGGTATTCCTGATGGATGAGCCGCTCTCCAACCTGGACGCAAAGCTTCGTGTACAGATGCGTATCGAGATTTCCAAGCTGCATGAGAATCTGGGCGCTACAATCATCTATGTAACACATGACCAGACAGAGGCTATGACACTTGGAACAAGAATCGTTGTTATGAAGGACGGTGTTGTCCAGCAGGTAGATACACCTCAGAACCTTTACAATACGCCTTGCAACCTGTTCGTCGCAGGATTCATCGGATCTCCGCAGATGAACTTCATGGATGCAGATGTTAAAGTCAAAGGCAGCGATGTTACACTGACAATCGGCAAGCACACTCTGAAAGTCCCGGCTGAAAAGAAACAGGCTTTGATTGACGGCGGTTACGACGGCAAGACAATCGTTCTTGGTATCCGTCCGGAAGATGTACATGACGATCCGGACTTCATCGCTGCAAATGCAGACAGCGTGATTACATCCAAGATTAAAGTATACGAGCTGCTTGGAGCAGAAGTATTCCTGTACTTCGACGTTGAAGGAACTCAGATGACAGCACGTGTGAATCCGCGTACGACACTGAGAACCGGTGATGACGCTACATTTGCTCTGGATATGAGCAGAATCCACCTGTTTGACAAAGAAACAGAGTTGACTATTACGAACTAGTCATATAAAATAAACTTAACAGCTAAGGAGCAGTCACGAAATAACTTGAGCATAAGGTTTATTTCGTGACTGGTTCTATGCATATGCGAGGCGCGGACGGGGGCTGTACTTTTCACAGGTGCAGTCCCTTTTTGGTGATAGCTTAGACAGGTCTGTGCATTTACCGCACGAATCGTAAGAAAGAGTGTTACAGTGCCGCTAAAAGCTGAACTGTTGCACAGTTTACCCGGAAAAGAGGACTTGTTATATGGATTATCAGACGCAGCTAGAAGCTGCTTTAAAAGAATTGAAGCGGATTACCGGAATCGAACTTTCTCTCCCGGCATATTCTCCTGACGAGGAAGAAGCGGTGCTCAATCAGATTCGGTGTCTGATTACCGCCTATAAAGAAAAGTATAATAAAACTCAGTTTTTATTAAGCCTGATGACAGGTCCCGCACCGTCATATGACATTACGGAGCGCGCCGGCCGGCTGCACATTTCCGCAGAAGAACGCAGGGTTCTGTTCCTTTTGAATGTTCCCGGCGGAATGGACGGGACGATAACAGAGATTTTAAAGCATCTGTTCCCCTCCCGAACCAAGACATATCTTGTGCCTGTTACGGAAAATGCACTCGTCATCGTCAAGCCTCTTCTCACCGAAGATACAGAGGATGACATCCTCCAGTCCGCCCACACGATCGTGGACACGTTGAATATGGAAGCCCTTGCCTCAGTGCAGGTTGCATACAGCAGGATTTTTTATCATCTTCAGAATCTGGCGGACGCATTCCGCGAAACAAGCCTCGCACTGAAAGTCGGCAGGCTGTTTACTTTCGGGGAAAATGTTTTCGCATATAACAAGCTGGGAATCGGGCGGTTGATTTATCGTCTTCCGCACGATATCTGCAGGGATTTCCTATCCGAGGTATTCGGATCCGGAATTCCCGATACAATGGATGAAGAAATGACAACAGTCATCGACCGCTTCCTACAGAATAATCTCAACATCGCCGAGACTGCCCGGCAGCTCCACATGCACCGGAATACTCTGATTTACCGTTTGGAGCAGGTGGAGAAGCAGACAGGACTGGATCTTCGGCACTTCGAGGATGCCATGACTTTTAAGATTGCAGTCATGGTACTCAACTATTTACAGACAGAAAGGACGTCCCATTATGAATGATGTTTATTATGAACAACTAGTAGCCCGTAAATCAAAACCTCAGGATCTGGTAATCCGCTTTCTTGTCGTTTTTGTCATTGCAGCGGTCGTTGTTTTCGGAATGCCGCTAATTGGATTCCTCGCCTTTTTTGCCGCTGTGATACTGGGTGTACTCGCTATTTATTTTGTTTTTCCGCGTCTGAATGTAGAGTATGAATATGTAATCCTTAACCATGATATGGATGTGGATGCCATTTACAGCCAGTCTAAAAGAAAACGCCAGCTTTCTTTCGATATCCGACAGGCTGAGATCATGGCGCCTTTTGGATCGCCGAGGCTGAACTCTTATAAGCCAGAAAAGACTTATGATTTCTCTTCCGGGAATGCAAACGCAAGAACCTATTCGCTGATGATGCCGATTGACCAAAAGCTGACTTGTATTGTAATCGAGCCGGATGATGAGATGTTCCGGCATATCCAGGGATGGATGGGAATGAAGCTTTACCGGGATTAGGGGCCATTGCCCCCCTAATCCATTCAAACAGGATTCGCTTCTACCTTCGCTAAAATTTTTCCTATCGGTGCATTAATACTCAGACTGGTGCGTACCGCACGTCCTGTCTGCGATTTATTGATCAGCACCAGATATTTCCCATGGAAATAATCAATAAAACCTGCCGCCGGATAAACGACTAACGATGTTCCGCCGATGATCAGCATATCTGCCGCACTGATTGCCTGAACCGCCCCTTGGATCGTGGCACTGTCTAATCCCTCTTCATAGAGCACTACATCGGGCTTAATCACGCCGCCGCACTTCTTACAGCGGGGAATCCCGTCAGACTGCTTCACATATTCTGCATCATAAAATTCCCCACAGTCCATGCAGTAATTCCGCATAATACTTCCGTGCAGCTCATAGACATTTTTGCTTCCCGCCGCCTGATGAAGCCCATCGATATTCTGCGTGACAACTGCGGCCAGCTTCCCCGCCGCTTCCAGTTCCGCCAGCTTTAAGTGCGCCGGATTCGGTTTCGCATCCAGTATCATCATCTTATCTTTATAAAATTCATAAAAGGCTTCTGTATGCTGCATAAAGAAGCTATGGCTTACGACCTGTTCCGGAGAATACTTGT
>ERZ808046.824-NODE-824-length-18847-cov-4.107139_pt1 | contig 18847 bp, 16 predicted proteins | sample MGYA00380196_ERZ808046 | MGnify/ENA primary metagenome ERZ808046 (study PRJEB31490, sample SAMN06133421) | mouse gut metagenome | isolation source: Z6_2 | host: mice | place: China: Chengdu | collected 2015-05 ...
TACCCTTGATCTAACAGTTTAGTGGCAAACTAGCCCATTAAAACAGCGATAGCTTCAGGTGTCATATGGCAATTAGCTTGTAATTGATCAGCTTTTTCCCCTTCAATAAAGGCAAATTGAACCCCCTTACGAATGTCTTCAGCTTCGAATTCTTGGAGATTGATATTGCTATAAATCTCTCTCAATTGCTCAGCTTCTTCATCACTTGGTCGTTGGTCGATTTGTTGCACTTCGCCATCAGCAAGATTTTGCAAAGTTTCAAATAAAGCTTCTAGGTAAGAAAACTCTAGCGCTTCCTGAATCAAAATCGTTGAGTCATGCAATACACCAAATAATTGGTTGATATTTTCTACTGACATAGTACTTCCTCTCTCTCATTATCCTACTACATACCTATTCTCAACGAAGAATGGCTTCCTGTCAATCATTGCGAAGTGGTAAAATTTTTAAATAGAACTATTTCATCAATTCGTTCTTCTATTTCATTAGTTGCCCTATTTCACTACGATGATATAATTGTAATCAATAGTTATTAAATTAATCAATATTCTTGTATATTTAGAGGCTTTTATAAAATATTATGCTGATACTAATTTAGAAAGGTAGAACATCAAATGATTGATTCAAAGTTAAACATCACTAAGTATGCTAACAAACAAGATAAGGACACAGCGATGGGCTTCTTATCTAATGTAGATTGGGGTGCAGCAAAATATTTAGCTAAAAAAATACAAAAAGACCAATTAAAAGAGGATGAAAAAATTATATTTCTAATTGATCGAAAAGCACAATTAATTGGCTTTTCCTCTTTATTAATTGTAGATATCATATCAAATGTGAATTATGGACCATTCTTAAGTACTGTATATGTGGAGCCAATTTATAGAGGCCAAGGTGTCGCGTACCAACTTGTTAATGAAATTGAAGATATCGCAAAAGCAGCAGATTACGCTGATTTATACGCTATTACACAACATACAGGCCTGTACGAGAAAATGGATTTTGAGTTTCTATTTACTGACACTGATGATATGGATAGACCTGTGAGAGTGCTTCATAAAAAGTTGTAGCCAACGCATCTTGTTTAGAACAAAATTTCCTAGCGGATGAATGCCCAATTTCAATTCAATCTAGGGTACACTGTATATAATAAGCAATTAGAAAAATTATTTATTAAAAAATACAATAAATGATCACTTATCTAAAAAATGAAAAAAGTGTATTCTTAAAGCTATGGCGTAACTTTTAGAATACACTTTTTATATAGGGAGTGTTTTTTTATGCTGTCGATATTAATTTATTTTGTAAGTGATGCTTATTACATTTTTTATTCTATTACAGTACTTTTAGGGTCTACTGTAACACCATCTTTTGCAATAGAAAAGTCCATGTGTTCGCCCAACGCTACACTATATTTTGTAGGTTCTGCTACAAAACCAATTTCCTGACCTTTTTTTACTTTGTCGCCTTCTTTGACTACTACATCCTCTTGTAACTGGCTGTATGTAGTCTGCCAGCCATTACCATGATTTAGTACTACTGTGATACCTCTTTCATCATCTGTTTTTACACTTTCCACTGTACCATCTTCTGATGCTTTTACGGATTCTCCTTTTTTTGCACCAATGGAAATATGGTCATTTGTACGATATTGGTCTAATGTTGCATCATATATTGCATGGTCTATACTGTAGTCCATAACAATATTGCCTGCTAAAGGCATAACAAAAAGAGGTTCATTTTCAAAAATACTTGCTTGTTGTGTATTTTGTTGTTGTTCTTCTGTCTGTTGTTTTTCTGTTTGTTGTTTTACTTCCTCTTTTGCAATAGCAGTACTTTCTAAAGGTTGTTGCTGTTGTGCCGAAACAGTTGTTGATTGTTGTTCTTCTTGTTCAGAACTGTCATATTGATATTCCCTTTCTGCAACAGCCTCTTCTAATGCCGGTGTTTGATTTACAATGACTTGATGTGCGGCTTGTTCTGTTTGCTGGGGTGTTGTAGTAGATGGCACTGGTGTTTTATCTCTGCCGGCAAAATAATAAATCCCTCCAGCGATTACCACAACGGCAAGACAGCCCCACAGTATACGATAATAATTTTTATTCATGTGTGTAACACCTCCAGCAATAGTATTGCCCGAAGGAACAATTTTTTATTCAGAAAAAGTGTTTTTTACTGTATATGTAGAAAAAGAAATACCTGTATAATAATGTTCTAATATTTGTTGATATGTTTTTCCTTCCTTTGCCATAAATTCCGCACCATATTGACTCATACCAGCACCATGTCCATAGCCTTTTGTTGTAAAAGTGATATTGTTATTTTCTATATTGATTGTAAAATTTGTACTGCGTAAATTCAGTATTTCTCGTACTTCTCTGCCTGTTACTATTTTATTTCCTATCTGCATTTTTTGAACATATCCTGCTGGAGAACAGCTTTGTATATAAAATTGCTGAGGAAGTGTTTCCGTATTTAATACACAATCACTATATTGACTACAAAAACGCTTTATAATTTCATCAAAAGTAAAACTGATATTTGTTTCAAAATTAGGCGCATTTTTATCTAAACTACTGTCTACACTTTTCAGATAGGGGATTTCCTTCTGCCATACATTTTCTGCGGATTCTGTTTTTCCTCCGCTTTCTGCATGAAATACTGCTAATATAGGTTCGTTGTTATATATCATAATTTCTCCCTTGGTATCTTCTACAGCTTCACTTATTTTATTATAATATTCTTCAAAATTGTTTTTCCATTTTTGCTTCATTTCATCAACTGTAATATATGCTTGTCCAATATTATAAGGAATTGTATTAGTATTCATTTCTTTCATTTTACGTACAGCATAAGTTCGAGCAGAAACAGCTTGTGCTTTCAGTGCTTCCTTTTCAAAAAGAGCAGGCATTTCCGCAGCAACAACACCTTTGATATATTCTTCTAATTCATCTGTATTATGACGTATAATTTCAGGAGAAGCAAGTTCTCCTTCTGTTTCTGTTGTTTGTGTTTCATTTGTATTTTCTTCGGAATGATAAGAACAATATGTAATGATTGCAGGCAATATTATAATTGCAGTTATAATATAAATAAAAATCATAAAAATCATTTTTTTAGCCAAAAAAACACACCCTTTCCATATATTATATGATACGAAGGTGTATTCCATACGAAAAAAAGTGTCGGACATGCCGACACAATAGTAATGTTTAATAAACTGTATTTTAAAAATTTATTTCTTTTTTAATATAATGGCAACAGCACCTAAAAAAGAAAGAAGTACTAACCCAGCTGTTATAATAAGATATTTTTGTTGTTCTTCTTTTGTTACATAAACGCCTTCATAAGGGTCTTCATAAATATCTCTTTGTGCTACTCTATAATGTCTTCTAGTATTTTCGTACATAGTCAATCCATCCTTTCAAATTACAATTTTTTATTGATATAGCAAAAAGTTTACTATGCTTCAATCAGTATATGTAGTATAACACAATTTTATAAAAAACTAAAGTATACATAATGTAAAAACAATAAAAATCATATATGAAAAATATTGCAATATATAAAATGTTTATTTGAAACAAAATATATAGTAACCAAAATTTTATGATTATAAAATAGAAAATATCATAGCATACTAAAAAAAAGAATATAGAAAGGAACGAAATGAGTATGAAAAGAGTTGTTTTTAGTATTTTTTGCTGTACTATGATATTAACAGCTTGTCGCTCTAATACATTAGAGGATAATCTTTCTCAAATTCGTATTGCAAAAGCGGCAGAATTAGAACAAGGAAAAACAAAATCAGAAAGAGCAAAAGAAATTAAACAAAATATATTACAACTAGAGGAAATAAAGCAAGCTGCTGTAATTATAGAAGGAAAGACAGCATTAATAGGATTACGTTTAAAAGAGGACTCACAAAAAGATGTTATTCGTTTGAAAACAGAGGCGGATATATTAGCAAAAGAAGCAGATGAAAATATTGAGGGTACAGCAATCACAGCAAATGAAAATATTACTACTATGATTGAAAAAATGGAAAAAGAAAGAGAAATATCATAATGTCATTGTTTAAGCGGGAGAATATTGAAACGAAGTATTATGAATACTCCCGCTATCATTATAAAATCTATTTAAAATGGTATATAATCCATAAAAAATATAAAAAAGTTGTTATTTTGTAATAAAATTGAAAACTTTTTTTCTATCTTTATGAATGACAAAGATAGAAAACCCTGCTATAATAGAAACAGTATGAAATCTATATTTATTTAGGGGGTTGTACAATGAAAAAATATATTAGTTTTTTGCTTGCAGGCATTATGAGTGTATCTGCAACAATAGTTAGCTTTGGTGCAAATTTTTCTGACATTAATAATGTGCCTTGGCCAGGCGCTGAAACTTATATCAATCAAGCAGCAGATGCTAATTTAATGGTAGGAGAAAATATTGACGGTAAAATGGTATTTCGTGCAAAAGACCCTGTAACATTGGTGGAAACAGCACAACTTGTTTATAATTTATTAAAAGCAACAAACCATTTGGAAAATAAAACAGATTTACCAACAAAATGGAATACAACTTTAAAAGAAGCAAATATTCCAGAATGGGCATATACTAGTGTATCTTATTGCTTAGAAACAGGTGTGATTACAGCAGCAGAAGCAAAAGCATTTGTATCTGGTACAACAAATGTACAAGCAACAAGAGAGCAGGTAGCTGGTATGATAGGAAAAGCAATTGCAGGAGTAGACACTTCTACATCAGCAAACAGCACAACAACAAAATTTGGCGATAATAATGCGATTGCCACAGATAAAATTGCATATGTTGCATTACTTTCTGATAAAAACATACTTTCAGGAGATGATTTAGGTAATTTCAATCCTAAAAATAAAATTAATAGAACAGAAATGGCAGTTATGATGACTAAAAGTAATGATGTATTAAAAAATATTACAAAAACGCCAGAAACGCCAGAAACACCTGTAAAACCACAAGAACCAGAATTACCAACAACAGGTACATTTACAGCACAAATAGAGCAAATGCAGTCAAGTGGAAGCAATGTTATGTTAGCTCTTTATAATGGCACAAGTGTAATGGGATATATGGGAGATAGCACTGTGCCTACGACATATAAAGATGGTACAGAAGGCAATTTTAATGATGTAACAGTTGGTATGAGTGTAACAATTACATATAATGGCTCTAGAATTACAAAAATGGTAATTAATGCAGATGCACCTGAAAAAGAAGAACAAATTTTGAAGGGAAATATCGCTAATATTTCAAGAGATGAGATACGTATTGTAAAAGGACAACCTTACTATTTTGCAAGTGGTGTAGTTGTGACTATTGATGGAAAAGACAAAAGTGTAAAAGATTTGATAGACAAATTTGATGATAAAGATGTAACAGAAATATATGTAGAATTGACATTGGATTCCAGAGAAGATGTTTCAAAAGTAGTTGCAAAAACAAAAGAAAAAAGCTATGAAGATTCTGGTACAATTAAAAAATTAACTACATCAAAAATTACATTTGAAAATGGTACAAGTTATCAAATTGATAAAGATGATATTACTGTAAAATTCGATGGTTCTAGTATATCATTAGATAAAGCGATTGATAAAATAAATGATGCAGATGATGATGATTTTACGGCTGATGTAGAAATTAATGAAGATGATGATGACTATATTGATAGATTGGAAATTAAGTCAAAAGGTTCTTCTAGTAGTACAAGCGGAAGTGGTACAGTAAAAAGTGTGAGTGGCAAAAAAATTACTGTAGGAAGCAAGACATATACTACATCAAGCAGTACGGATTTTGATATTGAAGATGGTGATAACAGTGATATTGACAGCTTAAATGATTTGGAAACTGCTGTGGAAGATGATGACAAAACAGTAGAAGTTAAAGTAACTGTAAAAAATGATGAAGTAACAAAAATTACAGGATATGTAGCAGGTTTAAAGGGAGAACTTTTTGATGTAAACGATGATGAAATTATAGTCAATTTAGATTCTGATAAATATACATATCAATGTAAGAGCAGTGTAGATATTGACGCTGGCGACTGTGATGATTTAGACGATTTGTATGATTACAATAAAGATGAGGGAAGAATACAGGTAGAAATCACAATTAATAGCAGTAATGAGGTAACAAAGATTAAAGAAATATAATAAAACATTACCTTTCTCACATATGGTTTTCCAAGAACCTACTTTTCAGCTTTGAAAAGTAGGTTCTTTTTGGTTATAAATATAGAAAATAATAAAATAGCAAGATATAAATATATAAAAGGATATTTTTGTTTATTTGTATAATAAAATGAAAATATATGTAGCTTTTATATTGTAATTTATAAAAAATGATGATATTTTAATACAAGAAATTAAGGGTTTTATAATAATAAATTTAATTAAAGTAATGAGAATTGATTTTAGCCAATTATTCATAATATTAGCTCAGTTTGTTGATAAAATCTTTTTTTGTGAACTCCGTCCATACCTGTAAACTTTTCCTCTAAAAAGTTTGACAAAAAACTTTGCTAGAAAAACTAGTGTTTTTCATTATAAAATCAATATTTTTTAAGATTTTCAAAAATAAATACTATGAAATGGAGAGATGTTATGAAGTTAATACATTTATCAGATTTGCATATAGGAAAAAAAGTAAATGAATTTTCTATGTTAGAAGACCAGCAATATATTTTTGAGAAAATGATACAGATAATAGATAAACAAAAGGTAGAATGTGTTTTGATTGCAGGAGATATTTATGATAAATTTGTTCCACCAAAATATGCTATACAGCTTTTTGATGATTTTTTAACAAAAATAGCAAAAAGGAATATACCAATATTTATTATTAGTGGAAATCATGATTCTGCCGAAAGAATTACATTTGGTTCAAGATTGATGCGCCAAAGTAAAGTATATTTTTCCCCTGTTTTTGAAGGCGATATTAAACCTATATTATTACATGATGAGTATGGAGAAATTGCTGTATATATGTTACCTTTTATTAAACCAGCTATTGTAAAAAATATTTACGAATATGCCGATATTGAAAGCTATAATGATGCTGTTAAAATAGTAATAGAACGTATGGATATTGATAAAAATAGAAGAAATATTTTAATTGCACATCAATTTGTTACAGGAGCAGAAACAAGCGAATCAGAAGATATTTCAGTGGGTGGTATAGATAATGTAGATGCTTGTATTTTTGATGATTTTGATTATGTTGCATTAGGACATATCCATAAGCCTCAGCACATTTATAGAGAAACAGTACGATATTGTGGTACACCTTTAAAATATTCTTTTTCAGAAGCAAAACATAAAAAATCTGTTACGATTGTAACATTAAAAGAAAAACAAGATATTGTGATAGATACAATAGAATTAGTACCTAAAAGAGATATGTGTGAAATAAAAGGATATTATCAAGAGCTAACAGCATTGAGTTATTACCAAAATATCAATACACAAAATTATATGCACATTATATTAAAAGATGAGCAAGATATTGTTGATGCCATGGCAAAACTTCGTTCTATATACCCTAATATTATGCGTTTGGATTATGATAATAAGAGAACACAAAATAATCAAATGATTCAAACTACGCAAAATATAGAAAATAAAACGCCATTACAATTATTGAAACAGTTTTATGAAATACAAAATAATGATGTGATGAATGAACAACAAGCAATGTTTTGTTCTAAAATTATGGAAGAAGTGTGGGAGGAAAAAATGTGAAACCTATAAAATTAACAGTATGTGCATTTGGTCCTTATGCGGAGAAGATAGATATTGATTTTGAAAAGTTAGGAGAAAAAGGACTGTATTTAATTACGGGAGATACTGGAGCAGGAAAAACAACGATATTTGATGCCATTACATTTGCACTTTATGGAGAAGCAAGCGGAAATGTGAGAGAAGCAAATATGTTTCGTAGTAAATATGCCAAAGAAGATACCCCTACATTTGTAGAGCTTACTTTTTTATATCAGAATAATCAATACTATATTCGTAGAAATCCAGAATATATAAGAAGAAAAGAAAAAAGAGAAGGTTTTACAACACAAAAGGCAGATGCAACATTGACTTTTTTTGATGGACGTTCACCTATTACAAAATCAAAAGAAGTCACAAAGGCAGTGATAGAATTGATAGGCATTGATAGAAATCAATTTATACAAATTGCTATGATTGCACAAGGAGATTTTTTAAAATTGTTGCTTTGCAAAACAGAAGAACGAAGCAAAATATTTAGAGAAATATTTGATACAAAACCTTATTTTTTATTTCAAGATAAAGTAAAAGCAGAAGCAAATAACTTAAAAGTACAATATGAAGATGTCAATAAAAGTATTATGCAGTATGTAAAAAATATATATTGTGATGAGCAATATGACTGTTATGATTCCTTGAAATATATGCAGTCACTTTATACAATAGATAATGTAGAAGATATTACAAGTTTAATAAAACAAATTATTAAGAAAAGTGAAAGACAATTAAATATTTTAAAAAACGATTTTGCTATAACAGAGCAAAATTTGGAAAAGACAAATAAATTGTTAGGAAAAGCAGAAACTATTTTAAAAGCAAAAAATGATATACAAAAAGCAAAAATAATATTACAGCAAAAAGAACCTATATTGTCTGAATTACAATCAGAGGCAGAATATGCACAAAATCAATTACCAAAAAGAGATGAATTGGCGATTGCTATTGAAACAGCAAATAAAAAATTAGTGGATTATGATGAACTGGAACAAAAAAATAATATTAAAAATAAAAACATAAAAAATATGGAAGTATTACAAAAAGCATTACAAAATGATAGTGCTATATTAAAACAATTGGAACAAACAATATGCAATGAAAAAATGTTATTTAATGATTTAAAAGAGATTGAGAAGCTACAATCAAAATTAGAATTACAAAAAGCGGAATTGGAAAATAAAAGAGAAAATTATAGAGAAATTTATGCATCTATTAAAAAGTATGATGCTATTATAAAAGAATATGAAACAGCAAAACAAAAATATAAAGATATGGCAAATTTTTGTACAAATAAAGAACAACAATTTATGACAATGGAAAGAGCTTTTTTTGACGAACAAGCAGGTATATTGGCTACTACGTTAAAGCAGGGAGAAAAATGTCCTGTGTGTGGTTCTTTAGAACATCCCCAGATTGCCACATTGACAGCACAAGCACCAACTAAGCAAGAATTAGAAAAATGGAAAAGTGATATTTCTCAATATAAAAATGATATGTTTCGATTAAGTGATATTGCATCAGAAAAAAGAGGAAAAGCGCAAACATTACAGCATAATATTATAGAACAATCTAAAAAGATGATTGGAGAATGTACTTTTGAATGTATTTCTGATGTGATATTGCAAAAAGGAAAACAAACGACAAATGAATTGAAAGCATTGGAATATCAATTAAATGAAGTATATCAAAAGGTACAAAAAAAGATAAATTTAGAAAAAAGTATATTAGAAAATGAAAGCAAACAATTACAAATAAATGAAAAAATACAATATGAGGAAAAAAATATACTTGTTTTAAAAAATGAAATAGAAAATAATGATATACAAATTTCAAAATTAAAAAATAATTTAGAATATGAAAATAAACAGATAGCAGTTTCTAACATATTACATATGAAAGAACAAAAAAATAGTATAGAACAACAAGTACAGCAAACAAAAAAAGCATTTGAGGATTGTCTTGCTATAATAGAACAGCAAAAAGCAACAATAAATGCTTTAAAAACACAAATATCATATGACGATATTCCAGAAGATATAGAACAATTATTAACAGAACAAAAACAGCTTGTTATCAAAAAAAATAATATACAAAAAAATATGGATACTATTAATGTGCATGATAAATCCAATAGAAATATATTACAGGCAATACAAAACCATGGTAGTAAAATGGAAGAAATCAAACAAAAATATAGTTTAGCAAAAAGTATATCAGATACTGTAAATGGTAAAATTTCAGGGAAAGATAAAGTAACATTGGAAACATATATTCAAATGACATATTTTGAAAGAATCATTGCAAGGGCTAATGTAAGACTCATGCTTATGAGCAATGGGCAGTATGAACTGAAAAGAAAAGAAGAAGGATTTAATCGTCAAAGCCAAAGTGGATTAGAATTAGATGTGATTGACCATTATAATGGTACAGAACGAAGTGTAAAAACATTGTCTGGGGGAGAGTCTTTTAAAGCAGCACTTTCACTTGCATTAGGACTTTCAGATGAAATACAATGCTCTGCTGGAGGAATACAAATAGATGCTATGTTTATAGATGAGGGTTTTGGTTCTTTAGATGAGGAGTCATTAAATCAAGCAATCAATACACTGAATCATTTGACAGAAGGTAATAGAGTGATAGGTATTATCTCTCATGTTAGTGAAATTAAGGAACGTATAGAAAAACAAATTATTGTAAAAAAACAAAAAATAGGGGGTAGTCATGTTGTAATAGAGATTTAAAAAATAGTAATTGGCAATAGTAGAAATTATATAGCCATATAAATAAACAATACTATTTTTTTGTGTAACTATACAAATATTTTATAAAAGGAAGGATTTTTATAAAAAATGTCGAAATAAACTATATAGCGATATTCAGTCCCTTTTATAATCAGTACATATGTGAATAATGAGGTGATTTCTATGTTATATCCCCAAGAAATCATAGAGGAAGTACGATTACAAAATGATATTGTAGATGTTATATCAGAGTATTTACCCTTAAAACAAAAAGGAACATCATATTTTGGTCTTTGTCCATTTCATAATGAAAAAACTCCTTCTTTTTCTGTTAATAGCGAAAGACAATTTTATTATTGTTTTGGTTGTGGAGCAGGAGGAAATGTATATACATTTGTTATGCAAATGGAAAATGATACATTTCCAGAAGCGGTAAGAAGGCTCGCTGATAGAGCACATATCGTATTGCCCGAACCACAGTATACACAACAGGCAAAAGAGCAGGAAATGAAAAAACAAAGACTTTTTCAATTACATAAGCAAGCTGGACGCTTTTTTTATGAAAAACTGCATGAACCTGTAGGGGAGGAAGCAAGGGCGTATTTACAAAAACGTCAAATGAATATCAATATGCAAAAAAAGTTTGGCATAGGCTATGCACCAAAAGGACAACAACAATTATACCAATATTTACAGCAGCAAGGATTTTCACAACAAGAATTACAACAAAGTGGTTTAGTGATACAAAGAAAAGAGGGAAAGGGATATTTTGACCGTTTTCATAATAGACTGATGTTTCCCATATTAGATATACAAGGCAGAGTGATTGGTTTTGGAGGAAGAATACTACAAAGTGGTGAACCAAAATATTTGAATTCTCCAGAAACACTTATATTTAATAAAAGTAAAAATTTATATGGGCTTAATTTTGCAAAAAATACAAGGAAAAGAGAAATTATATTAGTAGAAGGCTATATGGATATGATTTCTATTTATCAGGCAGGATTTAAAAATGTGGCAGCGTCTTTGGGAACGGCTTTTAATCAAGAACACGCTAAGACATTAAAAAAATATGCGGATAGTGTCATACTTCTTTATGATAGTGATGATGCGGGTACTATGGCGGCACAAAGAGCTATTCCAGTATTAATACAAAGTGGTTTTCATGTAAAAGTAATGCAAGTACCAAATGGAAAAGATCCCGATGAATTTATAAAACAAAATGGAGTAGAGGCTTTTTCTCATTTACTTGCAAACGCTATGCATTATGTTACATTTCAAATACAATGTTTAAAAAAAGAATATGATTTCACACAAGTACAACAAAAAGTGGAATTTACAACAAAGACAGCGAATATTTTAGCAAAATTAGACAACGATATTGAAAGAAATGTTTATACAAATGAAATTTCTAATATGACAGGTATTTCACAGCAAGCAATAGAAAATGAAATTAATAAAATCATTAAAAAAGAACAGGATGCATTTGTACAAAATGCATATCAAAAAAGAAATGCACAATATTATCAAAAAAATGAAGAAGTAAAAACAAAATCATATGGACTGTTTGCAGCACAAAAAGATATTTTATATTTATGTGCATCGAATATACAAGTTTATAACAAAATAAAAACAATATTGTCACCAGAAGATTTTACAGAGCCTGTTTATCAAAGGGTTTATGAAAACATAGCATTATTATATCAAAAAAATGGTACAGTATTTCCAGCAGAATTGGTTAATTATTTTGAACAGCAGCAAGAACAAAAATTAGTAACACAGATATTTGCTGTTTCTTCAGAATACAAAACAACAAGAGATTTAGAAAAGGCATTAACAGAAGAAGTAAAAACAATAAAAAGAATCAGTTTAGACCGACTAGCATCTCAAGCAGAAAATATTGAACAAATTAAAAAGCTGGTGATAGAAAAAGGAAAGTTGGACGGTTTGTATATTACATTAGCAGATGGTTAAAATAGTAGAGAACAGAAAGGAAGGATCATATTGAAATCTGTCGATGAAAACACATTGATTACCCGATTGCGGGAACTAATTCAAATCGGCAAGAAGAAAAAGGGGGTACTAGAATACAAGGAAATTATGGATTACCTTGGAGATGTCGACCTAGATTCAGACCGTATTGACAAAATATATGAATTTTTTGAGGCAAAGGGCATTGATGTGTTGAATACCATTGAGGCAGAGGAAGAAATCGAAAAAGATTTAGATTTGACACTTCCGGAAGGTATCAACATTGATGACCCTGTTAGAATGTATTTAAAAGAAATCGGTAAAGTACCCCTTTTAAGTGCAGATGAAGAAATTGAATTAGCAAGAAGAATGGAAAATGGCGACGAATATGCCAAAAAGAAATTAGCAGAAGCAAATTTACGTCTTGTAGTAAGTATTGCAAAAAGGTATGTTGGACGAGGTATGCTTTTTTTGGATTTAATACAAGAAGGCAATTTAGGTTTGATTAAAGCAGTAGAAAAATTTGATTATGAAAAAGGCTTTAAATTTAGCACCTATGCAACATGGTGGATAAGACAGGCAATTACAAGAGCGATTGCAGACCAAGCAAGAACAATCAGAATACCAGTGCATATGGTAGAAACAATAAATAAATTGATTCGTATTTCAAGACAGTTGTTGCAAGAATATGGCAGAGAACCAACAGCAGAAGAACTTGCCGTTGAAATGCAAATGCCTGAAGAAAAGGTTCGTGAGATTATGAAAATAGCACAAGAACCTGTTTCTTTAGAAACTCCTATAGGAGAAGAAGAGGACAGTCATTTGGGTGATTTTATACCAGATGATGATATTCCAGCTCCAGCAGAAGCAGCAGCATTTACATTACTTAAAGAACAACTCATGGAAGTATTGGATACATTAACAGATAGAGAAGAAAAAGTATTGCGTTTACGTTTTGGTTTAGATGATGGACGTGCCAGAACGCTAGAAGAAGTAGGAAAAGAGTTTAATGTAACAAGAGAAAGAATCAGACAAATTGAAGCAAAAGCATTACGTAAATTAAGACATCCAAGCAGAAGTAAAAAGTTGAAAGATTATTTGGAATAAAAATAATATAGGGTTTTGAGGGCGTATACCCATTTGCATTTATTAAATATTAGTAGTATCTATGTTTATACTAATAAAAGATACTTATAATATTGCTTTATGAAAGACAATAGCCTTTCATAATTAATATCGTGAAACAATATTCCATATACTACAAGCATTTTATTATTATTTTGAATATTGTAGTATTTAAGGCATAGTCTTAGGTTTTTGTTTAATTGATGCATATGGATAGCTATACTCAAACCCTTTTTTATTGAAGGAGAGAAATATATGTTATGAAATATAAAAAGAGAATTGTTTCTCTTATTATTTTGATTGCTGTATTTTTTATAATGGGTTCTTTTGCAATTAGTCATTATGCAGAATATTTAGGAAAACAAACAACAGAAATAACATCTGATTTATTATTAAGAATATTGCGATATGAGGTAATATCAGATATACTTTATAGCTTTGCAGTGGTATTGCTTTGTTTGCTGGTATCTGCATTTGCTTATCAAAAAATAAAAAATCACTGTAAAAAGGGGTGAAGCAGATTGGAAATATCGCAAAGACTTCGTATAGTAGGAGATTTTGTGACACAGAAAAGGGTTGCAGATATTGGAACAGACCATGCATATGTACCGATTTATTTACATAAAAAGGGAAATATTGAAAAAGTAATTGCGTGTGATATTAATGAAAAACCTTTACAAAAGGCACAGCAAAATATTAAGTTACATCATGCAGAAAATAAAATTATAACACGCTTGGGGAATGGATTACAGCCTTTACAGCCTTATGAAGTAGATAGCATTGTGATTTCAGGTATGGGCGGTATGCTTATGATAGAATTGATGGAGCAATCTCAATATGTCATAAAAACAGTAAAAGAGTTAATATTGTGTCCACATTTAGATGTGACTGCTGTCAGAAAATATTTGCATAATATTGGATATTCCATTGTAGATGAAAGAATGATACAAGAATATGGTAATTTTTATACTATATTAAGAGCAATACAAGGACAACAAAAATATGATAAGGAAATAGAATATATTTTTGGAAAAGTATTACTTGAAAAAAGAGATACTGTTTTAAAAGAATATATCATTAGTGAAAAAATACGAATTAAAAAAATAGAACAACATTTGTATGATAAACAAACAGAACAGTCAAAAAAAAGATTACAGCAAATAGAAGAATATAAAAGGATAATAGAGGAGGCTGAAAAATGGCTGTATTGTGCGGAGAAATTATAAAGGAATTAGAAAAATTTGCTCCCAAACATTTAGCAGAGAAATGGGATAATGTAGGATTAACAGTAGGAAATCCCTATAAACCAGTAAAAAAGATTTTAGTTGCATTAGATGTGATACCTGCTGTAATAGAAGAAGCAATTCATATAGGAGCGGATTTGATTGTAACACATCACCCTATGATATTGTTTCAAAATATTAAAAATATACAAACTGATACTTATTTAGGCAAAAAGATATATGATTTAATACAAAATGATATTTCGGCTTATTGTGCGCATACCAATTTAGATATTGCTTTTGGAGGAACAAATGATACATTAGCAGTATTGGCAGGACTTGAAGATGTTAAAATATTACAACAAACAAGCAGTGAAGAATTAAAAAAAATTGTAGTGTATGTTCCAAAGGGCTATGAGGAAATTGTTCGTCAAGCAATGTGTGATGCAGGTGCAGGGTTTATAGGGAATTATTCTCAATGTGCATTTTATACAGAAGGAACAGGTACATTTTTACCATTGGAAGGAACAACCCCTTTTTTAGGCAAACAGGGAATATTAGAAAAAGTACAAGAAATCAGAGTGGAAACCATTGTACCAGAATCTCTTTTATATACTGTTTTAGATGCAATGAAGAAAGCGCACGTTTATGAGGAACCAGCATATGATATTTATACTGTAGAACAAAAAGGAAAATGTTATGGTATAGGAAGAATTGGAACATTAAAACAAAATATGACATTTGAACAGTACAGCATTTTTTTGAAAAAACAATTATCATTAGATACTATACGGCTTGTAGGAGATAAAAATAAAAATATCAAAACAGTTGCACTTTGTACAGGAAGTGGCGTAGAATTTATGGAGCAAGCAAAAAATATGGGAGCAGATGTTTACTTAACAGGGGATATTAAATTCCATGAAGCACAAAAAGCATTAGAAATGGGGATTTGTGTTGCTGATGTAACACATTATGCAAGTGAAGTAATTATTGTACCAATATTAAAAAAATTTTTAGAACAAAAAGCAAAACAATGTTATTGGGAATTGGAAATTGTACAGTCTAATGTGAATGGACAGGTATTTTGGCATATATAAAAATATATCTTTAATAGACTACTAAAAAATAAAGGAGGTTATATCATGCAGGAAATGTTAAACATAAAGGTTTTAAAGGACGAATTAAAAGTAAAAAGAGGAACAAAATTTGAAACACTTGCAAAGCAATATCAAAAGTATTTTAACTCCCCTATATTATTAGCAAAACAAAATAATAGATTGATAGAGCTTTCCAATACCATACAAAAAGAGGGAGAAATTATATTTTATGATATTTCTCATATGGAAGGTATGAGGGTATATCATAGAAGTGTTTCTTTTTTAATGATAAAAGCAATAAAAGAAATGCTGGGTAAAAAAGCTTCTGTTGTAATTGAACATTCTCTCCACAAAAGTTTGTATTGTGAAGTGAGAGAGAATAATATAACAGTAAATCAAAAATTTTTAGATGAATTAACAGAAAAAATGAATAAATTGGTAGAAAGAGATATTCCTATTAAAAAGTATGCTTTTTATAGAGAAGAAGCAATGCAAAAAGTAAGAGAGTTTGGAATGGAAAATAAAGCAAGATTGTTCCGCTTTAGACGTGCATCGAATATTAACCTCTATGAAATGGATGGTGTTTATGATTATTTTTATGGGTATATGGTACCATCCACAGGATATTTAAAAAAATTTCAGCTTATGTTGTATGAAAATGGATTTTTGATTCGTTTTCCTGATAGAAAAAATCCTGATAAAATATTAGAATTTACAGACCCTGAAAAAATTTCTGGTGTATTTATGGAGCAAATGAAATGGTGTACACTCATGGGAGTAAATAATGTTGCTGACTTAAATGAAGTAATTACAGACGGCAAATTTGGGGATTTAGTTCGTATCAATGAAGCATTACATGAAAAGAAAGTAGCAGAAATTGCAGATAAAATTTATCAAAAAAGGGATAAAGTAAAAATTGTATTAATTGCAGGACCTTCTTCTTCTGGAAAAACAACATTTGCAAATAGGCTCTGTGTACAGCTTAGGGTATTAGGTATTGTACCTCATGCTATTTCATTGGACGATTATTTTATCAATAGAGAAGATGTTCCATTAGATGAATTTGGAAATAAGGATTTTGAAGATATTAATACATTAGATTTGAAGTTGTTTAATGACCATATTACAAGAATGATTGCAGGAGAAACTGTAGAAATGCCTCATTATAATTTTGTGACAGGAAAAAGAGAATATAATGGTGAGTATGGTACATTAGAGAAAGGTGGCATATTTGTAGTAGAGGGTATTCATGGATTAAATGACTTGCTGACAGCATCTATTGCACCAGAAAATAAGTTTAAAATATTTATCAGTGCTATGACACAGCTTAATATTGATGACCATAATAGAATCTCTACATCAGATAGCCGTTTGATTCGTCGTATAGTAAGAGATAATCAATTTAGGGGCAGAGATGCTACAACAACTATCGCTGGTTGGGATTATGTTACAAGGGGAGAAGAAAAAAATATATTCCCTTATCAAGAAAATGCAGATGCTATATTTAATTCTGCGACAATATATGAACTGAGTGTATTAAAACAATATGCAGAGCCATTGCTTTTTAAAATAGACCAATCTCAAAGCGAATTTGTAGACGCTAAAAGATTGATTAAATTTTTAGATTATTTTTTAGGGATTCCTACTGATGATATACCTAAAAATTCTATTTTGCGTGAATTTATAGGAGGAAGTTGTTTCCATGTGTAATGAAACAGGTGTGGATTATATGCTTTTAGTAGATACGGCTGTACTTGCTGGGGAGATAATGTTAGAAAGTGGGGCAGAAGCATATCGGGTTGAGGACACCATTAGCCATTTTTTAAAGACAGCACATTTAAAACATGCACAAGTGTTTGTTACTATGACAGGAATTATTGCAACATTATCAGATCCTTCGATTGAGGCAATTACGGTAGTACGTCGTGTTAGTAAGAGAAGCACAAACTTAAATAAAATTTATTTAGTAAATGATGTATCTAGGAAATTTGCAGGGCAGGAACTAGGGTTAAAAGAGGCATTTTCTGAATTAAAGCAAATAAGGAGGAAAGAACAATGCGGAATTTAATTAACCTGAACAGGGACTGGCGTTTCATAAAAGAGGATGCCGGACTGCCGGAGCATCTGCCGGAGAGTTGGGAAAAGGTTGACCTTCCCCACAGCTGGAACGCTGTTGACGGCCAGGACGGGAACGGAAGCTATGCCCGGCAAAAATGCTGGTATGCCAGGAGCTTTGAGACGCCCGGACAGCCCCTTGGCGGCGGAAGGGTTTACGTGGAGGTTCTGGCGGCGGGACAGCAGGCGTCCGTTTATGTAAACGGCCGGGAAGCGGTTTACCATGAAGGCGGTTATTCCGCGTTCCGTGCGGACGTTACCGATTTGTGCAAAGAAGACGGGGAAAATCTTCTGGTGATTGCTTGCAGTAATGAGAGTAAAAGCAATGTGTATCCTCAGGCGGCGGATTTTACATTCTACGGCGGTTTGTACAGGGGTGTAAATCTTATCAGCGTGCCGGAGGTTCATTTTGATTTGGACTATTACGGAGGCCCGGGACTCCAGGTTACTCCCAAAACGTGTGTGGGCGGAGGGGCAACCTTTGAGTGCGCCTCATGGGTGGCAAACCCGGACGAGAATTTTACGGTAATGTATTCCGTAAAGGATGCCGGCGGAAGGGAAGTTGCAGCCGCAGTACGCCCGGCGGACGATACAAAGGTGACTCTTTATGTTGCCGACGCGGTAAGGTGGGATATTGACAATCCCTATCTTTATACGGTTACGGCAACCCTGCTGCGCCGAAACGAGGCCTGGGACGAGGTCAGCGCAAGAGTGGGCGTGCGCAGCTTTTCCTGCGACCCGGAAAAGGGCTTTATTAT
>ERZ808046.826-NODE-826-length-18823-cov-14.879068_pt1 | contig 18823 bp, 20 predicted proteins | sample MGYA00380196_ERZ808046 | MGnify/ENA primary metagenome ERZ808046 (study PRJEB31490, sample SAMN06133421) | mouse gut metagenome | isolation source: Z6_2 | host: mice | place: China: Chengdu | collected 2015-05 ...
GTGAAGCCGGGAGACAAAGTTTTCTGTTCAGATATGACGTTTTCGGCTTCTGTAAACCCGGTTGTCTATGAAGGCGGCATTCCTGTCTTTATTGATACGGAACGGGATACCTGGAACATGGACCCGGAAGCCCTTAAAAAAGCTTTTGAACTCTATCCGGATGTGAAAGTGGTTCTTGTGGCCCATCTTTATGGCACCCCGGGAAAGATGGATGAAATCAAGACAATATGTGATCAGCATGGGGCAGTCATAATCGAAGATGCGGCAGAGTCCTTGGGAGCTTCTTATAAAGGGAAACAAACCGGAACCTTTGGAAAATATAGCTGCATTTCCTTTAATGGAAACAAGATCATCACCGGGAGCACCGGTGGAATGCTTCTGACCGATGATCTGGAAGCGGCGAATCAGGCACGGAAATGGTCTACCCAGAGCCGTGAGAATGCGCCGTGGTATCAGCATGAAGAGCTGGGATACAACTACCGGATGAGCAATGTGGTGGCCGGTGTGGTCCGGGGACAGATTCCATATCTGGAGGAGCATATCGCACAGAAAAGGGCAATTTATATGCGGTATAAGGAAGGGTTTAAGGAGCTTCCTGTTACCATGAATCCTTATGATGAGGAAAATTCAGAGCCAAACTTTTGGCTGAGCTGCCTGTTAATTAACCCGGATGCTATGTGTAAACAAGTGCGCGGAGAACAGGATGTTCTGTACATAAGTGAGCGCGGAAAAAGCTGCCCGACAGAGATTTTAGAGACCTTGGCAAAGTACAACGCGGAGGGGCGTCCGATCTGGAAGCCGATGCACATGCAGCCGGTATACCGGATGAATCCGTTTGTGACAGTGGAAGGGAATGGCCGGGCAAGGACGAATGCGTATATCGCAGGTGGCGGAGCTGACGTGGGGATGGATATCTTCCAGAGAGGCCTGTGCCTGCCAAGCGATAATAAAATGACAATGGAACAGCAGGACATGGTTATAGAGATTGTATATAGGTGTTTTGAATAATAGCAGATAATATTTTGGGGCCCAAATGTTAAAGGAGACATTTTTTTATATGACTATAAAGCGTTTGATTACACAAATTAGGTTTTGGATGTTCATAGGAAAAGGGGACAAACGAACTGAGTATGCCAGAAAAAAAGGATTATTTGCTGAAATCGGTAAAAACTCTCAAATTCCTATGTCAGTGCCGTTGTATCCCAAGCTGGTAAGAATACATGATAATGTCATTATGCACCACTCTGTTAAATTGATAACGCATGATACTCTAAACTCATTTTTGATGAAAATATCAGACTCTTATCATTTTAAAAATGGTGAATCTCCCTGCCCTATTGAAATCTTTGATAATGTTTATATTGGCATGAATTCTATTATTTGTGGAAATATCCGTATTGGACCAAATGCTATTATTAATGCAGGAAGCTTGGTTACAAATAATGTACCGCCAAATTCAGTAGTGGAGGGGGTACCTGCAAGGGTTGTGGGAAAACTTGACAAATATGCAAAACTACGGCTCATAAAGGACAAGGCGGTTTCTTATGAATTTCGAAGAAGTGGACGGGAAATGATTGATCAAAAGACGGTTGAGATGGTATGGGAAAAATTTGACAAAAAAAAGAACCAGGAAAAGATATAAACATAATATGCAAATATTGTGCCTGTCAGAAAATAGATTCTAATTTTAAAAATACTATTAGGAGAAATAAATATGCAGAATTGTGTTGTGCAGTGACTAGAAAATACGGCCCAAAAATTTCCGGAGCATAGAGCGTTTGTGGATGAAAAACGATGCTATACCTGGGCTGAGTTACGACAGACAGCGTTGTCCATTGCCGCAAACATAGAGCATGTGTTGGCTGGGTGGAAACACCCGGTAGCAGTGTATATGGAGAAATCCGCAGATATGCTGGCCGTTTACATGGGCATCGTTTACAGCGGGAATTTTTACAGCCCTATCGCTACGAATATGCCTGCGAACCGAATAGAGAAAATGGTTCAAACACTCCAGCCGGCGTTGGTTATCACTACGCAGGAATTAAAATCCAATGTGGGTACGGGAAAGAAAATCAATTTCGTTGGAGAAGTGCTTTGTTTTGAGGATATTACTGACGATACGGTGGACAATCAAAAGGCGAAGCAGTATGCGAACCGCATTCTGGATACAGATCTTTTATACGTTCTATTCACATCGGGCTCTACGGGAACGCCCAAGGGCGTGGCTATAACACACCGGAGTGTAATTGACTATATAGACTGGGTTACAAAAGAATTTGCTATTACAGAAAAAGATTCTTTTGGAAACCAGGCACCATTTTATTTTGACAACTCTATTTTGGACATTTACTCAGCAGTAAAGACTGGTTCGGCGGTATATATAATTCCTCCAGAGTTGTTTTCCCAGCCGGTGAAATTACTGCAATACTTAGTAGAAAAGAAAATCACAACGATTTTCTGGGTGCCATCGGCTATGATTATGGTGTCAACGTTGAAAGCTTTTAAAAATGTTGATGTATCTAAGGCACTTAAACGGGTGTTGTTTTGCGGAGAGGTTATGCCCAACAAACAGCTGAACATATGGAGGAAGTATTTACCGAATGTGTTGTACGCTAATTTGTATGGCCCCACAGAAATCACGGACGCTTGTACTTGTTACATAGTTGATCGTGAATTTAATGACGATGAAGCGTTGCCCATCGGAAAGCCTATGTGTAACACAGAAATCCTGGTGTTGGACGGAGAGAATCAACTGGTGACAGAGCCAGAGAGTATTGGCGAGCTGTGTGTACGGGGTTCTTCGCTTGCCGTTGGCTATTACAATAATCCTGAGAAGACAGCAGCCGCTTTTGTGCAGAACCCGTTGCAATCGGCTTATGAGGAAAGGATATATCGTACGGGAGATTTGGTGAAATATAATGACCGGTATGAACTTGTATATGTCTCCCGAAAAGACTTCCAGATTAAGCATTTGGGACACAGAATTGAGTTAGGTGAGGTCGAGACAGCAGTGTCATCGTTAGATGGAATATCAATGTGCTGCTGCCTTTATGATAGCAAACATAGTTTGATTGTTCTGTTTCTGGAACAGGAAATGAACCGGAGCGATATTAACGTGCAGTTACGTGATATGATTCCAGACTATATGCTGCCGGGGAAAGTTGTTTGTGTGGATAAGCTTCCATTGAATGCCAATGGAAAGATAGACCGCGTGGCTTTGCGGCAGGAATACATTGACTAAAGGGAGAAAAAGATATGGCGATCGTGAAAGCGAAATTGGATGACCTTGACCAGTGTGTTGACCTCCTTTTTATACCTGAGATGGGGCAACTTTATTTTCCGAGGAGGGAACTCCTTCGATCTGAGATAGAAAAAAGTATAAATATAGATGAAATTTTTGTGGAACGATCATCACAAAATTCCAAGATACAAGGAGTGATTTGGTATCAGCATGATAGTCTGTTTCACTCGTTTCCCTATCTGCATATGATTGCGGTCAGATGCGATTGCAGGAACCAGGGAGTTGGAGCCAGGTTAATGGATTTTTTTGAGCAGGATTCTCTGCGTGCCGGAAAGAACAGAATCCGTACCAAGGTGTTTTTACTTGTAAGTGGTTTTAATACATCCGCACAGAGCTTTTATAGGAACCGTGGCTATGAAGAACTGGGCAGGTTTGAAAATTTGTTCCGGAAAGGTGTAACAGAAAAATTGCTTATGAAGAAGGTCACATCATCAGGAAAGAGATAAAACGTAGACAAGGAGAAAGCAATGATGGAAAAGATAATTCTTGAAATTTTGGGTAATGCGAGCGAAGAGATTTTAACTTATACAGGATTGAATATGGTGGACGACGACATAATTGACTCTTTCGGGTTGATTTCTATTATCAGCGAATTGGAAGAGGCGTTTAAGATTGAAATTGATGCGGAGTATGTAACAGAAGAGAACTTTGGAAACAAGGACTGTGTTATTGCGCTCATCAAAAAGCTGACAGGTAATTGATTTAACTTTATGACAGTCTTTCAGTGGGAAAACAATACACTATGACCAGCCTGTAAACGAATGTTTTTACACTGGTGATGGATAATTGGCATTAGAAAAGGGAGTCAAACGGGCTGCTTTGGCACCGCAGGAGTACTGTTTCAGAACTTGTGGGAGCAGCCTTTTTATTTGGTGGAGTACATAGAGCGAAAGAGAAATGTATGGGAGATGCAAGAACAATGCTTATATTGAGGGAAATTACACTGATTTGGATCTGCACATTTATGTTTTATATAAGGAGAAATGAAGTTGAAAAAAATTGTTCTTATTGGGGCGGGCGGATTTGGAAGAGAAGTTGCATCAATTATCGAGGTTTTGAATTCGATTAAAACCGTTTATGAGTTGTTGGGTTTTCTTGACGATGGAGACCAATATAAAGAGGGTATGGTAATAAATGGTTATCCTTGGCTTGGAAAACGCGACTGGATATTGAACCATAAGGAAGATGTTGTATGTACTTGTACCATTGGCAATCCCAGAATTAAAGGTATGATTCAGAAAGAATTGATGCAACAGGGGGTTCAGTTTGAAACTATCATTGCTTATGGTGGCTATATAGGCCCATATACGGAAATAGGTCCTGGCTGCGTTTTCTATGGAGGTGTAACTATTTCTGTCAACTGTAAAATCGGAGCAGGGGTTTTGATGAACCAAATGGTTAATATAGGGCACGATGTTATAATTGGAGATTATACAACTATTATGCCAACAACTGGTATCAGCGGAGAATGCAGGATTGGTTCAGAAGTTAAAATCGGAGGACACGCTTTTTTAATACCAAAAAGAAAAGTTGGGGATGGCGCAACGATTGCCGCAGGTAGCATTGTGTTTGCAAATGTCAAAGCAGGGACCACTGTACTTGGCAATCCGGCAAAAAGAATGACATCAATTGAGTAATGACAGATTTGAGGTGCAATATGAAAACAGCACATATTCCATATGGGATATATGAAAAGCATATAAAAAGACCACAGGACTTTATTTGCGCTTTGCTTGCGATTATTATTCTTAGTCCCGTTATGCTTATAATAGCAATTTGGGTTAAGCTTAAATTAGGGTCGCCTGTAATATTTTCCCAAGAACGCCCTGGCAAAGACGGAAAAATATTTAAATTATACAAATTCCGCTCAATGACTAATGGAAAAGACGAAGAAGGAAAACTTTTGCCGGATGATATAAGGTTAACGCCATTTGGAAGAAAGTTGCGCGCTACGTCCTTAGATGAGCTTCCAGAGCTGTTCAACATCATTAAGGGGGATATGAGCGTTGTTGGTCCCAGGCCTTTATTGATTCAATATCTGAACAGATATAATGAGCATCAAGCGCGGAGGCACGAAGTACGGCCGGGATTTACAGGACTGGCCCAAATACATGGTAGAAATGGAATTGCCTGGGAAGAAAAATTCGAATGGGATGTGCAGTATGTTGATAAGATTACATTTTGGGGTGACTGGATGATTATTTTGGATACAGTAAAAGTTGTACTAAAACATGAGGGAATAAGTTCAGCGACAAGCGTCACAATGGAAGAATTTACGGGAAATACAGCTGATGAGGTAGAAAAGTGAGAAGCAAAAGGTTATGGCAGACATGTAACAGGTTTTCGAGGAGTAAAAAGTCACCGAGTGCATAAGGAATCTATATGTATGGAGAGCCAACTGGTTTATTAAAGATAAATAGAAAGGAACTATAAGCATGAAAATTGCGTTTCTGTTTTCTGGACAAGGGACTCAATATCCCGGAATGATGAAAGATTTATATGATGCGGTACCCGCTGTGAAACATGTGTTTGATGCCGCTGATAAAGCATTGGGAAGAAGCATTTCAGAATTGTGTTTTAATGGAAGCCAAGAGGAATTGAATTTGACTCATAACACACAGCCTTGTATGCTTGCTGCAGATATTGCAGCAGCAGCAGCTCTTCACACGCATGGAGTAAAGCCGGAGGCTGTTGCGGGATTTTCACTTGGGGAATATGGCGCTTTGGCATTTGCCAATGCAATTTCCATTGACGAAATATTCCGCATTATTCAAATTCGCGCTGATGCTATGCAGGCGGCGGTTCCCCCCGGCGATGGCGCAATGGCAGCTTTTATTGGTGCTGCTCCGGAACAGATTGAGGATATCTGTAATAAGGTCACAAAGGGATACGTTGTTGCTGCGAACTATAATAGTCCCGTTCAGACGGTGGTTTCAGGAGCCACTGCAGGAGTGGACGAGGCTTGTATGATTGCTGCTGAGTTGAATTTGCGTTGCGTAAAGCTTGCAGTCAGCGCACCTTTTCACTGTGCCCTTATGGAGCCGGCTGCAAAGGAACTTGAAAAAGAGTTTAAAAGGATTCACTTTCAGAACCCTACGATTCCTGTCTATATGAATGTCGAAGGGAAACCAGTAGTAGATGGTGATATCTTGGCAGATTTGCTTGTAAAGCAAGCGATAAGCCCGGTCCGTTGGGTCCAAACTCTTGAGAATATGTACGCAGATGGAATTGATACTTTTGTTGAATGTGGAACAGGAAAGACGCTGTCAGGTCTTGTCAGGAAAACGCTAAAAGGCGTGAAGGTTCTGCGCGTAGAGAATGTGAAAACGTTGCAGAAGACGTTGGAGGAATTGATGGCTTGATAATAATCAGAAGGTATGAATCGGATCTTTTGCTATCGAATATGTATATGATTGTGGAAGGAACCCGAGCAGTAGTGATTGATCCTTTTCGAGACACATCTCTAGCGAAGGATCTGACAGTGGATAAAATTCTCTTGACTCATGAACATTATGACCATATTTCTGGGGTTAATCTATGGAAGAAAGAGACAAGAGCCCCTGTCCTTTGTAGCAAGGCATGTGATGCGAATATGCGGAATCCGCAGAAAAATATGTCAAAGCATTTTAAGGAATTTTGCAAGCTACAGACATGGATTTGTCTGCAAGAAATTCCAGAAGCAGATACAGAGTATTCCTGTGAAGCAGAAGAGTATTTTGAGGATGAACTGTTTTTTGAGTGGCAGGGACATCAATGGCATCTTTTTGAAATGCCGGGACATTCCCTGGGAAGTATAGGAATATTGTTGGATAACATATATTTTTTCTCAGGTGACAGCTTGATGGAGAACTGCAAGATAGAGCTTAGAATGCCCGGCGGGAGCAGGAAGAAGTGGAAAGAAGTCGGAGAAGTTAGGTTACGACAGATTCCATATGGAATTAGAATTTATCCGGGACATTTCAAAGATTTTACATATCATGAGAAAAGGAGTGAATTGGTTGGCTTTCCTACATAGCAATGGAATAGGGATTGCCGGTATATCTTGTGCAGTGCCGGACAATGAAATAACAGTTGAGAGTTATACTTCTGTTTTTGGGGAAGAAATCCCTGCCAAATTTATGGCGGGCACTGGTATTAAAGCAATGTACAGAGCATTACCAGATCAAACAGCCGGTGATTTGGCATATGCTGCAGCGGAAAATTTGTTATTACGGCTCGATGTCGACAAAGATAAGATAGGGGCACTAATTTTGGTTACTCAATCCCCGGATTACCGAAGACCAGCAACAGCGTGCGTGCTGCAGCATAGGCTTGGTTTAACGATGGACTGCGCGGCAATGGATATTAGCCTCGGGTGCTCAGGGTTTATATACGGGCTTCAGACCGCTATGAGCCTAATGGAGCATTCTGATATGGAATATTGTCTTCTGCTGATGGGAGAGACAGCCTCTAAGTTGGTGCATCCTCTTGACAGATCAGTTGCCATGATGTATGGGGATGCCGGAGCTGCAGTTTTGCTGGAAAGGCAGAAAGAGGCAGAGTCGATAACACTTTTGTGCAGTGATGGCGGAAGATTTAAAACGATTATTTTGCCTGCCGGTGGATTTAGGGACATGAATCCTCCACACGACAGTTTTGTGTGTAATGATGGAATTGAAAGATCCTTATATGATATTTATATGGAGGGAACCTCCGTGTTTTCTTTTTCCATTTCGGATGTACCAAGAGCAATACAGAATTACTTGGAGAAAACAAATACTACATCCATAGATTATGATCTATTTCTTTTTCATCAAGCCAACCAGTTTATTATTAAGCAGTTGTCAAAGAGGCTAAAGATTCCGAAAGAAAAGGTCCCTATTTCCCTTGACAGGTATGGAAATACAGGTGGAATTTCAATTCCGTTAACACTTTGTGCAAACTATGGAGGTAAAGACATAGGCTTACAAAAAACATTCATGGCAGGGTTTGGGATAGGCCTTTCTTGGGGAGTAACAAGTGCTGAAATAGATACAGCAAAACTATTGCCGATTATTAAGACAAAAGACTGGTATGTTGAAGGCAGGATTACACCGGATATGTTGATGTAATCTGCGGGACGCCCTTATAATAAAGTGCCAGCAATATAAGCTATAAATCATTTATGGACGCATATCCATTCGAACTATTATTTTGGATAAGAAGAAAAAGGGGAAAGAATATGGTGAACTACATTCAAATGGAAGGAAAGCACATTTTGATCACAGGGGGAGCATCCGGAATCGGACGTCAGACAGCAATTTCCCTTAGTGAGCTTGGGGCACGAGTCTCCATTATGGATCTTCAGGAGGAAGGACTCAAAGAAACACTTTCCATGCTGAAGGGTGAGGGACACAGCATCCATGTTGCAGACTTATCAAGAATTGAGGAGTTGGAGGGTCTTGTTGTTGATATTGTAAAAGAAACAGGCCCATTTGATGGATATGTGCAGTGTGCAGGGATTGTGAAAAATCTCCCGGTTATTAATTATAAATATGAGAGACTTCATAAAATTATGCTAGTCAATTTCTATTCTTATTTTGAAATAGTACGCATTCTTAGTAAAAAAGGGCGTTACAATACAGGAATGAGCATTGTAGGTATTTCATCAGTTGCTGCAACACAAGGCGCTACGGCCCAGGCAGCTTACGGTGCTTCCAAGGCGGCCATGAACGGTGCGATGCGTTGTCTTGCAAAGGAACTAGGTGAGAAAGGAATCCGACTAAACACAGTTCTCCCTGCCGCAACGAATACGGCTATGTATAGTGAATACATGGAACTTAAGGCTAATATGAAGGAAACAGAAATAAAAATTGAGGCGAATCCACGCCAGTATCTGGGCATGAATGCACCATCCGATGTGGCAAATGCAATAATTTTCCTGCTTTCTCCGGCATCCAGAAAGATCACCGGCGTACAGTTGCCTGTGGATGGTGGATATGCGTCCTGTTGATTATAAAGCAATTGTATAACGAAAGGGGAAAATAAATGGTTTTTAGTAGTTATAAGAATATGAAAATTTCTGCTATCGCAGCATCTGTTCCAGAGGAAGAAGTAAATATTGCAGCGAAACTCAATGATCCTGAGGAGGATCCTCGTTTTATTAAGCAATTTATCAAAAATACTGGTATTAAGGCGAGGAGAAAAAGCGGATATAATCAGACAGCAGCGGACTTTTCCTATTCTGCAGCAAAACAGATCATGGAAGCCGGTTACTATAAACCAGAGGAAATTGGTGTTCTGATTAATATCACCCAGACGCCGGACTACCGGACTCCCGCTACAGCGCTTACGCTTCAGAAACGACTGGAGCTTTCTAAGGACTGCCTTGCATTTGATATTAACCTTGGGTGCTCGGGATTTGTCTATGGAGTTTCACTTGTCGCAAGTATTCTGGAGACTTCTACGGCTACAAAGGGGTTGGTGACCGTAGGTGATACACTGGCGCGTGGCCGGATGCATATGAAAATGAAAAGGTCTTCAAACACAGGTCTTTTGTTTGGCGATGCCAGCGCCGCGATTCTTGTTGAAAAGGATTCAAATTATAGCTTTTGCTCCGCCTTGATGAGTGATGGAACGGGACACAAGGCGCTTTCTTCACCATACAATGCATGGCGTCATCCTGTTGGCCCTGAGAGCATTCCAGGGGATGATATTGCTGTCTTCAATTTTACTATCAGTGAGGTCCCGGCAATCCTTTGTGAATACATGAAAAAAACTGGCACAACGGTTGAGGACTATGATGGTCTTGTTCTTCATCAGGCAAATATGATGATCTTGAAGAATATCGCAAAACGTGTGGGAATGCCTATGGAGAAAGTGCCGGTTTGTCTGGATCGATTTGGTAATACCAGCGGTTGTTCAGTTCCCCTCGCTATTGTAGATGAATATGGTGAAAAAACAGAAGACAGAGAAGTGAATCTGTTGACTAGCTCCTTTGGTATTGGGCTTTCGTGGGGAGTTGTAGGGTTTAAGATCAATGTGAAGAATATCCTTCCTCTTACGGTAGGGAAGGAAACATACGATGATGGATATTCCGATGATATGGAGCTCAATAAGCTTGCGGAGGAATAAGTGCAACAAGCTTTATCAGCGAGGCGCTGATTAGCATAGATTTCTATAAGGAGGATAATATAATGACGGAACGTGAAAAATTGGCTCTGCTTGAGGACATGTTGGAACTGGACGAGGGCAACCTTACCATGGATACGGCCCTTACAGATGTGGATGAGTATGATTCTATGGCTAAACTTTCCCTCATCGTTCTGATGGATGACGAATTCGGCGTAAAGTTGACTGGGGATGTCATTAAGGGATTTGTGACCATTGGTGACATTGTTGCGCTGATGAGTAAATGAGTCGACTGCATGGGACAAGTTCCGTGCCTGCCGGTGTGATATGTAGATTTCTAAATCATCCCGGCAGGTTGGAACGTTGAAATCAGAAATGATTATCAGATATCAATATGTTTATAGCGATTCAGCGGATTTGATGACGGGGTGAAGGTGAGGTATCAATATGACAAATTTGGAGAAATATAATCAGATTTTTATGAATGTACTAGGGGTAAAAGAATCCGCACTGGATGAAAACTTTACATTCAAAGCAGTGACACAGTGGGACTCTGTTGCACACCTTTCCCTGATCTCTGAGTTGGAGGATGCTTTTGATATTATGTTTGATTCAAGAGACATCCTGCATTATGGATCTTATGAGAATGGGAAGATAATACTTGGCAAATATGGAGTAAGCATTTGATTTAAATGGGGAACAATTATGGAAAGAAGATGGACTGTGAAAATTAAGCCGCAAATTTATTCGGGAATGCTGCTTATGATGTTCTTTTGTGACGATGTGTTTGCAGCTGTTGTAGAGGGGATTTTCGGGAGTAGTTTAGTCACCCCGCTATATTACCTGATTTTTTTCGTGCTCCTTTCACTTACAATAATTGTGAAAAAGAATAAAGGTTCTTTAGCTGTGCCTTTTTGGGTGTACTTTTTTGTCTTTCTATTGTTCCTCTTCACTGCATTGATTCATCCGGAGTATGACGAATGGTTTTCACATTCAGTTTATGGTATTATTCCAGCTTTCCTCTCCCCCCGGGCTGGAATATGGGCATTTTTGATTGTTTGGTTAGTTAGTGATGAGGATTTGTACATATTTGTAAAATACACTGCTTTCATTTTATTTTTGTTTGGTTCTTTGCAGTTTGCTTTGGTTTCTATACGAGGCTACTGGATTATCCAGGATGTAGAAGGAACCTTGAGGCATGACAGATATAGCCTTGAATACGGATATGATATGCTCCTCCCCGTTGCTTTTTTTGGGGCAGAGTGGCTATTACGGTCAAAGAAGATATATTTTATTCCTTATATCCTTGGAGCATTTATGATTTTTAGCAATGGTTCACGTGGGGCAGTGGTATGGACGGTGATTATGTTCTTGATGATTTTACCATTCAAATGGAAAAAAATCGGGAGTAAAAAGAAAGTTTGGTTTGTGCTAATCCTTATGGTTTTATCAATAGTGGTTGTGCCAATTTGTATGAATTACCACATAATCCTTTCGAGGCTTTCTGCAATATTTATGCGGTATGGGATTTCTTCAAGAACCCTATTATCTTTGATGGAGGGATCATTTTCTGATGGAAATGGTCGTGAACAGATATATGCACTGGCTATTGATTTGATAAAAACGGGTGGTTTATTCGGGCATGGAGTTTATGGTGACAGATATACAATAGGTAATTATTTCAGGTGGGGATATTCTCATAATATATTTCTTGAATTCTTTGTATCTTTCGGATACATAGGCGGAATTGCAGCGAGTTTATTTTTAGTCACTGGCATTTTGAGATTATATAGGCATTGTAACACTTGGAAAAGGCAGATAGTGTTTATCACCTTTTTGATAACTTCCTGCAAATTGATTTTATCAAATTCATTTTGGTATACTCCCGGATTTTGGGCTTTGCTAGCATTGATAATAAAATGGGGCAAGAGGTATAGATTAAGAATTTGCAAAGGAACGAAGACTATTGGAATGAAGTTAGATCAGTCAGTGAGCATTAATATTTGAGAGATCACCATATCTTAAATAGTATTAATTGGGAGGAGCTCAGAAGGGGAAAGTGAGATTTGTTAAAGGGTTTACATAGGCAATGTGTATGGGAACTATATTATGCATTTCAAAGGTAGGTGATATCTGTTAATAAAGAAGAACAGAAGTCTAAAGCTACGACTGGCCTACTTGTAAAATCCAGTTTTTGGTATACGCTATCTGGCTTCTTGTCAAAAGCCATGGTATTTCTGACTACACCTCTTTTTACCAGACTTTTAACAAAAGAACAGTATGGAGATTTTACAGTTTTTGCATCATGGCAGGCAATTATGCTTGTAGTTTGTGGCTTAGAAACTTACGCGACAATTAATAAAGCTCGTTTCGATTTTCAGGCTGAAAAGGATTTTAATGCGTATATATCGTCTTCATTAATTCTAAGTACGGCATTCACAGCGTTTATTTTAATACTATATTTTATTTTTCCTGCATCATTTCAGAGGATATTTTTGCTGGACAAAAAATATATGGTCTTTATGTTTATGTATATATTTACATATCCTGCATTTGGCATGTTCCAGGCAAAGCAAAGGATAGAGTATAAATACAAATTAAGCGCTCTCATTTCATTTATTCTTGTAATTGCGTCATCTGGATTATCAATTCTGTTCGCCGTAATGTTTGACGGCGATCATTTATGGGGCAGAGTGGTCGGACAGTATGGGCTGTATATTGTTACTGGGATATTTTTTTATCTGTATTTTCTAAGAAGAGATGCTTCAGTCCACACTTGTTACATAAACTATGCGTTAAGACTGGCAATTCCGCTCGTTTTCAGTTACTTAGGAAGTACCATTCTTTTATCATCTGATAATTTAGTGGTGAAACATATGTGTTCAGGTGAGGAGGTCAGCTATCTTTCTATTACACATAGTTGTGCTCATATCATCCTTATTTTAGTTCAGCTCTTGAACAATGCGTGGTCTCCGTGGTTCTATGATAAGCTAAATGAAAAAGAATATAACACTATTCGAAGAACATTCAAAGCTTATGTCTGGCTTGTCATATTAGGTACATTTACCGTACTTTTATTTACGCCAGAAATTATTACCATCTTGGGCGGCAAAAGTTATTCAGAAGCAATATATATTGTACCAGTTAATATTATGAATGGTTTTTTTTCGGTATTGACATATCAATTTGGAAGTTTAGAGACATTTTATAAAAGACCAGAATACTCTGCAATTATCACGAGTTGCATTGCTATTACTAATGTTATTCTTGATATTGTTGGCGTTAAGATATGGGGATATAGAACCGTTTGCTACGCCACTTTAATATGCCAAGTATTACTTGTGTGTATACATTATCAATGTACGAAAAAAATGGATATCGAAAAAATGCTGACGAGGACGGATATGTTTATATTTATTACCGTTTTAATATCTTTAATACCGCTGTCATTGTTGCTTTATAGTAGCAATGTTTTACGCTGGCTTTTGATTGGTATATTAGTTATTGTATTCTGCACTGTAATAATAGTTAAGAGAAAACAGATTCATGTGATAGCAAGACAATTCAGAAATAGCAATTAGGCTTGATAAAACATGTAATTGGAGAACATTTATTATGCTTCTATAAAATCGAATTAGTAATTGAAGGAGAACTTACCCTATGGGACAAAAGTGGAATGATAGCATTGAGTTGCTAAAACAAAGAAGAGAAGCAGTCGTTGCAGCTGGCGGTTTGGATCGCATCGCAAAGCAACATTCATCTGGCAAATTGACCGCCCGGGAGCGGATGGAAGCACTTTTTGACGATGATACATTCGTCGAGATGAACGATATGATTACATCCCGGACGACAGATTTCGGGATGGATAAGAAAAAACGTCCTGGTGATGGCGTGGTGACAGGGTACGGCTATATCCATGGCAGAATTGCCTTTGCATCATCCCAGGATTTTACTATTGGTGGCGGCTCTCTGGGCGAAGCTCAGGCAATGAAGATCTGTCGCGTTATGGATAAGGCTTTAGAGATGAAAGCACCCTTCATCTCTATTAACGACAGTGGCGGAGCGAGAATTGAAGAGGGAATCGATGGACTTTCTGGATATGCGGATATCTTTTATCGCAACACAATCGCTTCTGGCGTTATTCCGCAGATCTCTGTAATTCTTGGACCCTGTGCGGGTGGTGCGTGCTATTCTCCTGCTATTACTGACTATATTTTTATGACAGAAAAGAACAGTCAGATGTATATCACTGGTCCTGCTGTTGTGAAATCTGTTACAGGTGAGATCATCTCATCTGCGGACCTTGGCGGGGCATCTGTGCATAGTTCTACATCTGGCGTTGCTCATTTTGTATATCCGGATGATCTGTCCTGTCTGAACGGTGTGCGTCAGCTTCTTGGCTATTTACCACAGAATAATGAAGAGAAACCGATGAATGTTGCGGGGAGAAAAAAGGATAATTGTGTAGCTCTGAGTGATATCGTTCCTGTGGATTCCAGAAAGCCTTATGATGTACGGAATGTGATTAAGGCATTCATAGACGATGACAGTTTCTTTGAGGTACAGGCTTCCTTTGCCTGCAACATCGTTATCGGTTTTGCCCGACTTGAAGGTGATACTATTGGTATCATCGCAAACCAAAGTCAATACATGGCGGGGTCTCTGGAAATTAACGCCTCAGATAAAGGTGCCCGCTTTATCCGCTTCTGTGACTGCTTTAACATTCCGCTCCTAACCCTGGTGGATGTCCCTGCATTTCTTCCCGGGAGTCAACAGGAGCATGGCGGTATCATCCGGCATGGTGCAAAGCTTCTCTTTGCCTACTCTGAGGCAACTGTACCAAAGGTCGGCTTGATCATGCGAAAAGCCTATGGCGGCGCGTATATTGCTATGAATAGCAAAGGAACGGGTGCGGATGTGGTTTATGCATGGCCGATTGCTGAGATCGCCGTCATGGGTGCTGCCGGAGCAGTGTCTATTATCGGTAAAAAGGAAATTGAGAAAGCAGAAGATCCGACGGCAAAGAAGGAAGAGCTCCTGGATGAATATAATAACAAGTTTATGAATCCATACTTTGCGGCAGAACATGGCTATGTAGATGAAGTAATTCTTCCGGAGGAGACGAGAATCAAAATTCTAAATGCCTTTAAGATGTTAAAAACAAAAAAGCGGATTCTGCCACATAAAAAACACGGAAACATTCCGCTGTAAAGGAGAGAAGCACATGATAGAAATTCAGAAGATTTTGGCAATGGCGATTGCCGCAGTTGCAGAGGAGAATAGAGTATCACCCAAACACATAAAAGTCCGTTCATTTAATGAAATCCAGAAGAGTAGTCTGGAAAAATATATAAAAGACAACAACATTTCTTATCATAAATATCAATTGGAGGATTCAAGAACATGAGCAAGTATCATATCACCTTGGAGGGTAAGACTTACGAGATGGAGGTTGACCTGATCATTGAAAATGCTGCTCCGCAGTCTATAACAAAGAATGAATATAAGGAGTTTAAAAATGCTTCTAATGATCCCACAGTTCGCGTGATCGACCCCTCAGCTCAGAAGCAGACTGTGAATCATACAGGAACTGTAACTGCGCCAATACCAGGAACAGTAATAAAGACTGAGAAGGCTGTAGGGGATACAGTAAAGAATGGGGAGCTTGTCTTGGTTCTTGAAGCTATGAAGATGGAAAACGAAATTTTGGCTACTTCTGATGGAATCATTAAAACTATGAACTGTGAAATTGGAAGCACCGTTGCCGGCGGAGAGGTACTGTTTGAAATTGAATGAGTGGAGATAATCTGTGAGTGAACTATTGGACATAAACAACTACTGCTTATTATTGGTACTATCCTCTGGCGACAACGTCCGCCAGCCAGAGTACCAGTATACAGGCGGTCCTGAATGTTGCTAATCAGGCATGCCGGGAAGTCCGGGGAATTGCCCAGAAGGGATAGTATGGTGTGCTCCCTGGAAAGAGAAATGATGGGATCAGAGTTTAATAAAATCAGGGGACAGTACGAAGATATCGCAAAAAGAATAGTCTGATTGTCCACAAGCTTGTTGTAGACAGGATACGTAGATGTTTAGAATATTGGGGTAATACTATGCTTACAGGTAAAGTCTGTATTGTGACCGGAGGCAGCCGGGGAATTGGGAAAGCAATCTCACAGGTTTTCGCCCAGAATGGGGCTGTTGTGTATGCCACAGCGACAAGAGAAGGCTCTGTGGAAGAATGGTCTGAAAAATTTAATAAAGGGGTGAAAGGCGAAGTCCGTTCGCTCTATTTTGATATTTCCAATGAGGAAGCTGCTAAGTATGCTGTGATGAGGGTTAAAAGAACATGCAATCATATTGATGTCCTGGTTAATAATGCCGGCGTCGAGTTCAACGAATTAATCGGAATGATCAGCCATGATAATATGGAGAAGATGTTTTCAGTGAATGTCTACGGCACCATCAATATGCTTCAGTTCGTCAGTCGTATCATGGGACGGCAGGAGAATGGTGGCAGTATCGTAAATATTGCATCTATGACAGCAATGAGAGGTAATAAGGGGCAACTTGTGTATTCAGCCACTAAAGGTGCTGTGATTTCGCTGACTAAGTCCGCCGCGAAAGAACTGGCGGAGAAGAATATCCGGGTAAATGCGATTGCGCCGGGGCTGACTAACACAGACATGATAAAGCAGGCTGAGCCGGGAAAACTGCAAAGCAGAATTAATAATATCTGCATGGGAAGAATAGCTGAGCCGGAAGATATTGCGAAAGCCTGTTTGTTTATGGTCTCCGACTTATCAACCTATATATCCGGTCAGGTATTAGCTGTGGATGGCTGTACAATCATGTAAATTTGAGCCCAATTTAAGAAAGTATATATGAGAATAAACAGTTAAGGCGTGAATTCTACGTGAAGGAGCAGGAAATATGTTTTTAAATGTGGATAAGCACAACCAGAATAAAATAGCGATTAAAGATGACAGTGGATACAGCCTTACCTATGCAGATATCTGCAAAACAATAGAGGAGTTTGATGCTCTGAATCTTCCCCGAAGTGTCATTTTCTGCCTGTGTGAAAACTGTGCCGGAGCATTGGTTGGATACATGGCATTTGAAAACAATAAGCAGGTTCCATTGCTACTTAGTGTAGGGTTGGATGAGGGACTTAGAAATAATATGGAATCCATGTACGCACCGAGCTATTATTGGATGCCAGAGCGGAAAGTTGGCGGGATTATCGGGGAGAAGATATATGCTGCTTATGGCTATGTCTTGCTGAAAACCAACTATGAGCCATACCCATTGAATGAAAAGCTTTCTATGCTTTTGACCACTTCAGGCTCCACGGGAAGTCCAAAACTTGTCCGGCATAAATATGGCAATCTGGAGGCTAATGCAAAAAATGTGGCAAAAGTATTTTCCTGGACTGTTGATGAAGTCGGCATCTGTGATCTTCCGATGAACTATACCATGGGATTGAATGTGATCAACAGCCATCTTGCGGTTGGCGCCTCTGTCCTAATGGTGAAGGCTAACCTGATGGACCCAGACTTTTGGAAATTCATCAAGATCAATGGAGGCACAAGTTTTTGTGGGGTACCGTTCAGCTATGAGGTAATGAGAAGAGTCGGATTTGATAAAATGGATTTGCCTGAGCTTTATACTCTGGCTGAAGGTGGCGGCAAGCTTACTGATAAAATGTTTAAATGGATTGCAACCTATGCCCAGAACAGTGGAAAGCGGTTCTGTGCAACTTTTGGCACCAGTGAAACCAGTGCACGTATGGCCTTCCTTGATCCAGAGCTAGCCCTGGAGAAAGTTGGCAGTATAGGCAAGGCGATTCCTAACGGTGAGCTGTTTCTGCTGGATGAGGTGGTTAATGAGGATGGAACGGTAACAGGTGAGCTTGGATATAGAGGGGCCAATGTGACAATGGGTTATGCGCTGAATCGGGAAGACCTGATAAAAGATGACGAGTTCTGCGGCGAGTATCACACTGGAGATATTGCGAAACGTGATGCGGATGGCTTCTATTTTATTATTGGCCGAAAGGGACGCTTCTTAAAGCTGTTCGGCCTGCGTGTGAGCCTTGATGAAACAGAGCGGCTTCTTAAAACGCAATATCCGAATACGGATTTTGTCTGTACCGGTGATGATAAGCAGATGAATATCTTCACTGCCAATGCAGTATTAAAGAATGAGATTATTCCGTTTATCAGCAGAAAAACCAGTCTCCACAATTCAGCATTCCGTGTGTTTATCCTTGATGAAATCCCACGTAACGACTACGGCAAGGTGAAGTTTGCAGAACTTGAGAAAATTGCAGATGTACGATAAAAAAATTAAAATCAATCCTGAATTATTCACGGAACAGTATCTGAACTGATAACTGCACCATGAATCGAAAAATTGATCCATGCCGCCCAG
>ERZ808046.828-NODE-828-length-18788-cov-9.424029_pt1 | contig 18788 bp, 12 predicted proteins | sample MGYA00380196_ERZ808046 | MGnify/ENA primary metagenome ERZ808046 (study PRJEB31490, sample SAMN06133421) | mouse gut metagenome | isolation source: Z6_2 | host: mice | place: China: Chengdu | collected 2015-05 ...
TAGTCTAAATATCTATTGACTACAATTATAAGACAAACTTGAGGATCAGGAAATCCGCAGGAATATTTGGCGCTTACGGAGGAAAGAGACTATGGCAAAACAGGATAACTACATCATCATTTCGGTCTACCTAACAATAGAGATGTGCAGCCAGATTGACAAGATGGCGGGTGGCGGCAGCCTGTGCCGGATTGCGGAGAGATTGTAAAAGAAAAGGGAAAGAGAAGATATAACAGGATTTGAAAAATTTCAGGAAAAAGTATAGGACGAGATTCTTGCCTGTTTGCCAGAAGAATACAGGGATATAACGTAAACGCACCATAGCAAGTGCATAGGCAAAAGTTTTACAGCATGAGATAATGGGGCCAACAAATTCCACAGAGTGTATTTTTCGCGCACGATTTTTTACACTCTGATAAGGATGCTTATTACTATCATCTGAACTGCGTCAGAAAAGCCTGCCTGGATGCAGTGGATACCCATACTTCTGAAGAGCAGACCGTGGTCAGCATCCCCTTTCCCTTATTGGATCAGAGGATTCCGGCTTCTGCTTCTTCCAGTATCAATATCTCATGGAATCAGGCAGTGATTCATGTCGGTGAACAGATTTTGGAATAACTGCTTTCCATGGTGATCCGAGTAATGTCTCATGCTCAATGATGCAGTCTGCTTTCAAAATGTTTATATCGTAACCGGATATACGGATCTCCGTTCAATGGACCGTCTGGCTTCTGTCATCGAGAACAGCCTGGGTCGAAGCCCGTATATCCCGGATACGCTGTACCTTTTCTGCGGAAGACGTACAGAGCGGATCAAGAGACTGGTCTGGGAAGGCGACGGCTGACTGCTTCTGTACAAATGTCTGGAGCGGGGAAGCTTTCAGTGGCCCCGTTCCAGCTCCGAAGTAAAGGTGCTGACCCGGCGATTCCCTACTGACAGAAAGTCTTACGACATCAATAAAACTTGTAAAGAGTCTACTTGGCGTTTACCAACCATTGATTCCCAAACATGATATCATATTGAATAAATCGATATAAGTCTAAATCAGGATTACCTTCCACATTGACAAATTCCTTATGAACCACCGGATACTCATCTCTGAGAGCATATAGATAATCAAAATAGCTGCTGTGAGGAATTCCAGAATCATAAAGAATCTGCGCGGCAATCTGGTTTGGAGTAATATACTCTGGTTCCACTACTATCTCTTTGTAATTTGAGTACATCGCCAATCCTGTTGTATATTTTTTATAAAGGTCTTCTGTATATCCTAAAAAACCTAATGCGTCAATCGGAGGAAGGTGATCTCCAAATACATACAATAATGTTGGTTGATCGGTATTGTTCATATAATCAATAATCTTTTTAATCATTTTATTTGTATTAAGATAGGACTGTGCCTGCTGTTCCAATTCTTTACGATCCTTTTCAGGAATTCCGGGTGCCTGTAGTTTTACTTCTGTCTCTTGGTATTTTTTTAATGTCACATAATGCTCCTCCATCGTCATTGCAAAGATAAATTGTGGAGCATTCTCTGCCTCTAATTCCTGAATGATCCGGTCTCCAAATGCATCATTTTTCAACCATCCGTTTTCTGTTGTATTTTCTTTAGTCCGCTCAAAATCTGAAAGTGCCAAGTATTTCTGAAAACCTAAAACCGGGTATGCGATTGTACGGTTATAAAAAGCCGGAAGATCTGGATGCATTGCTTTCGTTATATAACCATTATTGCTGAATTCTTGTACAATAGAAGGAAATTCAACCTCAGGATTATTGAAATAAGTCGTATATGGAGTAAGTGCATTAGGTAAAAAGGCTAAGGACAGTCCGGTTAATGCTTCAAACTCAATTGCAGATGTATAACCTCCAAACCGTGGTGAAAGAAGCTTGGCGGGAGAATATTGTCTCATTGTCTCGCCAATATCCTGGCTGAGAGAAATTCCGTCTACATTATTGAGATCAAAATAAGATTCTGCCAGTATCAGAATAACATCAGGCTTATCTTGAGAAACGGTTACAGTGTTTAGTCCCTTAAATTCATTTTTTAACTTAAGCGCATAATCCAATGTATAGTTCTCTGGTTTTTCTATAATTGCATCCTTTACATTTTTCAAATTTAAGAATTGATTAATCACTAATCCGTTATACTTAACATTTACTTTTTCATTTTCCCAAGTTCTGGAATAAATATCTAATGTTTGAAAATTCCCATGAAACAGCATGTATAAAAGGCCGATAAGTCCAATCACAGAAGAAGAGGCAATAGAAGGAGAAAAAGTTGGCTTGAGTATCCTAACCCACTTTCGATATTTAATTAAAGAAAAGACAAACGCTATAAACAGTATAATCACCAGTACCATCAATTTACCTGACAAAAACTCTCGTCCCATCAGAAGCATTTCCCTTATTTGGAACAAATCAAACCAGGAGAAAAAGGTATCGTGGTATTTCAATTTCAAAAAATTGCTGAAGAACAGAAATGTAACAGTAATAACTGATAAGAGCGAGCCCAAACCACGGCCAAGCAATCCCCAAAAGCACATTAGCATAAATCCCAAAAAGTATAGATTCAGGATATGGACTGAGTTTGAAAAAAAACTTATCGTAGCTTCCAGCAGACCCATCTGACTGTGAAACCCAAGTTCTGAAAAAACATGAATAAAAATGATTAGTATGAGAAAGCTTATTATGAGTAGAGCTTCTAACAAAAGGTGGGGCGACTTATGCAGGTTTTCATCCGAAGTAAAGTCACTTTTATAAAAGAGAGAGAGGCTCTCTAAATTTAACCCCCAAAACAGTATGACGTGAAAGGAAACAAATAGTCGCTTTTGATCAACATTATAATTTTGCAAATTTTGCATTTGGAGGGCATTTATTTTTATCAAAAATATCAAAATACATGATGTTAGGAATATTCTTGCTAATTCATATTTGTTTTTTTCTAAGGAAAAGATATTTCGGGACATTCCCATAATAAAAAAAGGAAACACAAACATAAATACCAGAAAAATATAATTCAAATATGGGAAACCGAAGAAAATAATAATAAATGTAACTAAAAATATGGGAGCCGGTTCTCTGCGCCTACCTGTTTTATCATAGAGCATCCTTCGAAAACCACTTGGAATGTTAGAATTTGGTATATTTTTTGAGATAAGATATGTTAGAAATGGCAACAAACCAAATAATATAGTATTTATAAGCATAGGGATAGTTCCTTTCTCTTTACTTTTATATCCATGTAGCACCACTGTTTGGTAAAATATTTTTCCAAAATAAATACAGGTAGGATAAGCCTTGATATTTTCTTAAATAAGTTTTTCTGTGGACTTTCTATATCAGAAGAAAATAGAAGTCCCAGATTCCGAAAACTGCGGTGGGAAGGTCTGGGATAATTCTATATTTGGTCGTATTATTATTTATAATTCTTTACTAAATACTTACTTTTTTAGATTATATGTATCTGATACAATATATTGAGGGCGCCCAAGGGTTTCCTTATAAATTCTCGCAATATAGTATCCTATAATACCTAGGCTAATCATAATGCTACCAATCAGAAATAGTAATAGAATTACAAGGAGCGAAATAGGAGTTATTGCTTTACCTAAAATAAAAGAAGCTATAATTTTGATCAAACAGATAGATGAGAATCCCCAAACCAGAAAACCTAAGATTGTGGTAAATTGTAAAGGCAACGTAGTAAAAGCCCCTACATTATTTACAGCATAAATAGCTAGTTTTTTAAAAGACCATTTGGTTGTTCCGAATTCCCGAGGTAAAACATTATATGAAACTTTCGTTGCTTTAAAGCCAGCCCAAAAGCTTAAAGCTCTAAAGAAAGTATTTTTTTCAGGAAGACTACATAATATATTAATTACCTTTCGATCTAAAAGCTTAAAGTCCGATGATGACTTCATATCGATCCCCATAAAATTACTCATTGTTTTATAAAAAAATTCTGCAAAAGTTTTATGCAAAAGACCTTCTTTTCCGCGAGACGATTTTACCCCTTCAACAATCTCATAACCACGTTCCCACAATTTATACATTTCAATTATTGTCATGGGAGGATGCTGCAAATCACAATCCATTACAACACAACAATCTCCTTGGCAATTTCTTAAGCCAGCAAAAATGCAGGCTTCTTTCCCGAAATTACGGCTGAAGTTTATCCCCTTAATATGAGGATCTTGTTTACAGCAATTGATGATAAGCTCCCAAGTTTGATCTTGGGAACCATCATTAATAAAAAGGAGTTCATAAGCAATTTTGTTAGATTCCAAAACACTTTTTAACGTATTTGCAGTTCTTTCAATATTTGCTTCTTCGTTGTAAGAAGGTAAAATTATCGAGAGCATTCAAGCATTCCTCCACTTTATCTCATCTTGAACAAAAAGTACTTAATAATTACTATGTTAAAACAAGGATACTATCAAAACATTTGGAGTATCTGATTTTGGGATAATTCCTGCTTCATTAAATATAGATGCCAATCTTTGGTAATCATCTTCTGACATTAAGTGCGTTTGTAAATTACATATGGCAAACGCTGGATTAGTCAAATAAATATTTTCTAAAAATTCAATATCATTTGGTGGCGAATCCAATAATAATTGTTCGTATATATCTAATGCAAGTGTTTCTATATAATCTGAATTACTAGAAGATGTAAAGCTTACGTTACTAATATCAATTCCAATTTCTTTACAGGCAAGCCTTGCCGCAGAAGATGCATAAATATCTGCTTCGCCAGGGTAAAGGGTCCCGATAACATGAATACGCGACTGCCCTTTGTATTCATCTATTATCTGCTGCTTTAGGGCGCTATATCTTGAAAAATTATAACCTATCCAAAAGTCCCTAATATAGTAATTGCCATTTAAGCACATAATAAAACAAGCCAAATAAATGCTTATGTTTTTTAGGAGTATTAGTGAATCAAGCCTAATATTCTTGTATATATGGCGAATAACGTCATATATGCAATCTAAACCACTTAATACAATTAGCAGCAAACAACTACATAAAGCTACCGCATAATAGGAGGTATAGCTACTTTCTTTCAAAACTAGAAAAACATAGTATGATAAAATAATGATACTTGCTGTCTGAATAACTCCAAGCGCTCTATAGTGCTTCCAAATTTGAATAAACCCTAAAATTATAAGTACTAAGCAAATAGCTATTGTAAATATTTCAAATAGCGACTTTTTATAAAATAGCAAATAATGCATCCATGGATCTAAAAAAGTTTCAGAGCCGACTATAGTGGAGATTAGCTGCTTTATCGTCTCTAATAAAACCGTTTTAAACCACTCGGCTTTATTTAATATATCATTGAGATTAGAAATAGTAGAAGCCCTTGTCATTAATGCGCTATTATTAATAAATAATAGGAAAAATTTTACCAAAATATAGTAAATACCTGTTGAAAAGACGAAAAAAATACTGGCTTTGAGGGGAAAAAGCTTACTCCTTTCTGTTCTATAATCTATCAAATAGCACAAAAGTATAGTGGAAAAAGCTACTGTTGCAGTCGCCTGATACACAAAATTTGCTATTACTATACTAAGCCCCCCCATAAAGAAGTGAAAAATCATATCCTTTTTAGAGGAAATAAAAGACTTTCTAAAATGAAGTATGCCCATTGCGGAAAAACAAAATGCTAACGAATAGCAAAACATACTTCCGTAGGACAGTACGTTAATAACAGGAGTTATAATACTCATCATCAAACTAATATAAATAGCCTTATTTAATGACGAAGTAATAGCATAAATAGTCTGAAATAAAATTAATGTATAAATTATCAGACCTGAAACAGCAATCAAATGCAGTTGCCAGGAGGTGTCAATTGTAACATAATTCATCAAATCTGTAAGGAGCCCAGTTACTTGCCTGCCTTGAGAAAATGTAAATTCAAAGAATTGACTTCCGCCCCATTGACCTGTAAAATTAATGTAATCGTCGTGAAAAAAAGCGTTTTGAGTAATAAGAGGGCTATAAATGACAAAAAGTAGTGATATTATAAACAAAATTGGCTTAATAGAAACTGTAGATCTTTTAGTCCACTCATTAAAAAAGTGACCACAAAAAGCATAGTATAGGCTTTCTAAAAAAACAATACTAGTGAAAAAACTGATAAAGATTTTGACTCCTAGCAATTTAGGCCCTGTAATATATATTACAAGAGAAGCAAACAATATAGAAAAAATGCTTATGGAACTAAAGCGTTTCCAATAGGGCTGGTACATTTTGACTCTCCTTGAAACGAATTAATTTATAAAAGACTCACAATATCCTTTTTATTCTATCTATTATTTTGGCTAAAAACTGCATATATTTAAATATATTAGAACTGTAGATGATGGAAAGCTCCTGCTCTAAATATTGATTCTTTTCCAGCAGTTCTTTAAAACACCTGTTATCTTCAAAAACTGAAGGTCGATGCTTTTTTAATATGCTTATAATGTCAGTAGATCTGCGAGGATTACCAGATACTGGAGATGGAAGATATCCCCTTAATATACGCATTGAATTAAAAGAAGGATATTTGACAGTACTTTTTTCCACTTTTTCATATATGCACTGGTAATCCGCAGCCATTTGCGAATTAGTTTTTATTTTAAAATCTATTGCTTGTTGACGTTTTTTCTCATAATCTAAAGGACTATTCTGGATCTGATTTAGTAGAGTTAAAAAGTCTGTGACACAAATATTAGGAGAAACCAGCCAGCCGCATCCCATCTCTTTTGTACGCTCGCCTAATGCACCAATATCAGTAGCTATAACTGGCAGCCCGCAAGCTACAACTTCCGATAGTGTGTAGCAATAGGTCTCCTCAACTATTGATAAAAGGCAAACAATATCTATTTCATATTTTTGCAGTAAGCCCTGTAATTTTTCACGTTGATACCACCCTGTTTTCGTTAAATTCTTTTGTTCTATCTCATTTAAAGCTATGTCTCCAATACCTCCAAAGATAAACCATTCAAATTGTTCTGGGCTGCTGGTAATAATATCATAAATGATAGAGGAACCTTTAATATCGCTGAGCCCTCCGACAAAGGCAATATGCAGATGTGTATGGCTATATGGCATCTCAGAGCTTTCTTTATTAAATAGTAGAGAGTCAATACCATGTGGAATAATCTGTATCTTATCTTTAATATCCGGATAATATTGAAGGACTATTTTTTCGGCACTACGGGAGGGAATAAAAATTTTTTCGCTCATTTCTAATGCCTTATGGCATTCTTTTCTCCATTTTTTAATAAAGTCTATTTCTTCAGAAATATGAAAGTGACTTTTTAAACACTTTGAGCATCTTTCAGGTTCTTTTAAACCAATACAAGATTCATTATTGATATCAAGCAGTTTTAAAGTAGGACATATAAAATAATAATCATGTAAAGAAGTATACACTGGTATTTTTACTTTAGCGGCACTATAATATAATTCTAAAGTCAGCCCTATTGTATGATGGATGTGCACTAAGTCAATTCGGAAAGCCGCCAATAAACTTGTAAAAAGTTTATTTAATTTGTTGTCTCGATAAACAAAATGTTCTGCCACAGGCCCTATATAAAAGCTTAAAGGAGTAACTTTCTTGCCAACATAAGCAGTGACACGCAAAAATTCTCTATCTCTGGCAGCCACAAACAGATTAAAATGGCTTTTAAGTCCATTTACCAGATCCTTTACATGAAGCTGGGTTCCGCCAATATTGTTGCTGCAACCTTCCCGAAAATCTGCCTGCACTAAATAAAGTATATTTTTTTTAGTATTTTCCCAGCCTATGTTTTCATAAAGATCAATGTTTTTTTTAATTAGACTATTACCCCAGAATTCTTTTAGGTGGTCAAAATTTCCAGAAGGAAGATTGGGTCTTTTACAATAAACAAAGGCTGAATCACAAAGAACCTGACGATATCCCATTTGGGTTGCCCTACTGCAAAACTCTTTTTCATTGCACGGTATAATTTTAGAAGAACTTGATTTCCAGATACTAACATCATCGAGTACGCTTCTTTTGATAAACATACAGCGTGCCGTTTCTACCGGAATAGTGGGATATTGATACAAGCTGATTTCTTCTAGTCTATTACTATATTCATCAATAAGGCTCGGATCTAAGTTGTGGCTACCATCAGAATCTATGATAAAATTGTTTAATGGAGAAACGATACCGACACCTTCATCGCTGTATGCACAAGTAGTTAGTTTTTCCAACCATCTGGGGCAGACAATGGTATCAGGATAAAGAAGCAATATATCATTTCCATTTGAAGAATCTCTTTCCCAATTCACCATTATAGAAAAAGTAGGAATTTTTTCTATATGGCATTTATAGATCCCAGGTTGATGAAGAGAATCTAAATACACTTTAGTATCTGAATCTATATTGTTGCCAGATATTAATATGAGCCGATTAACATTTAAATTTGTATGACTTAATATACTGGATATACATAATTTCAAGTCATCTAATTGACCGTCAATTGGTACAATGATATCAATAGTTTTTTCCATAATTCTGTTCCTAATGGGCAATTTATTTTACTGAACAATCTTTTTTGCAAGCCAACCGAATTTTGACTGATAGATTCTTGCCAGCTGGCTTTCTAACCTCTCTAATTTTACTTTTGATTCTTCTAATAAATCCTTATCTGTTCTTGCGTGATTGGATTTGTCACGATACCAGAGGTAATAACTTTTATTTTGATTTGTTATGTATGGATCCGTATCCTTAAAATAGTCAATGACATCCAAACGGTTTCTTAATAAAATACGTTCTTCCGGCTTAACAAGTTCTCCATTATCATAATAGTTATATTTTGAAGGATATTTTTCATAAACTTTTTGCTCCTCTTGCTCTTGACGCTCTATATACCATTTACGTAATTCATATAATGCTAAGTTCCCATCGGAATACTTGTCCAGCATCATAGCTTGAGAACCTGAATCAAAGCCAGAAAAATGATAAAATTTTAGGGGCTGTCCATTAACAAAATACTTCCCTTCAATGTCTTTGGTTATTTTTCTATTAGAGATATTCCAGGTTGCAACATTGCATCCGGGATCCTTCCAAATATATACCCCGTCAAAAAGGCCAGGAACTAAATCTCCCCATTTTTGATCTGTAAATAGTCCATCTGGGATTTGATCGTAACAGAAGTCAGCTAGTCGATCTCTCCACCAATGTGCAAAATTTCTTCCATTTTCCGTATTTCTGACTGCATAAAAGCCAAAATTAAATGCGCCATGCTTTAAAGCAGACATTTCATTATCTTTCACGCCGTGTATGCTTTTTTCCGGGCACGTAATATGAGGCGTTAAAATAATGTCGTTTTGATCCAGTAGTTTATCCAATATATCTAGTGGCTGAAATACAGCTATGTCAGGATCAAGATATACAACTTTATCAGAACCTGAATCTAAAAATTTAACTAATGCTTGTCCTTTTACTGCTGTACACAACTCAACAACTGTATGCTCATAAATCCAAAAGTTTAGATTTGAGACAGGAAGACCTAAGTTATCAATCGTAATAATTTCATCAAACGGCTCCTTTTGGGGCTCTATCTCTTGCGGCATTACATCCGAAAAAACCAGGGAAAACTTTGAATCAGGGCAAAATTTTTTTACAGACTTTGCCAAAATTCGTGCTTTAGGCAAATAGTTAATATTGATACTGGTGTAAAAATGCATATTCCTCTCCTTAATTCTTATTAAAAAGCTTATACCACCACTTGGATTTTACTATATCAAAGGATTTTGTTATTTCAGTAAGTTCATTATGGAGCTGGCGATTTTCCAACTGTAAGGATTGATTTTCCGCAACTATTTTTTTGTTAAATAATTCTTGGCTATTCGTGAGATTTTCTAATTGAGTTAAGTTGTCCTTAAGTTGTTCTCTTTCTCGCTTAAGAGATTCTCCTTCTTGAGAAAGCTGCTCTATTTGATGGAGATTCTGTCTTAAAGTTGCATTTTCGTTTATAATATGCATATATTCTGGATATAAATCTAAATTGGAACTTAATATCCTTATTTGCAGAGTAACTGCACGAATAGAATAAGCCTTTCCTAAATCAAAAAGGATTTGAGGATCTTTACTATAGAAGATATACTCAGAACCATCGCACTTATCTGCGTTTGTATTGAATTTTACGCCTTCTAGATACGTTCCATCAGACAAAATAAAAATAATATTTTGGATTACTAAGCTGCAAGAAACATTATTAGGATCTATTCTAAAGTAACGTCCACTTACATTTTCTAAGTCTATTGTCTCATTGATAACGCCGGGGAAATTAGATATTTCATAAATAAAACAATCGGACTCATTGTAAACACCATTATTACTGAAGAAGATTTGCAGCTTATCATTATAGCGGCTATACTCTTCTGGATAGTAATAGCAAGAATCTATCGAATCTTCAAAAGTCAATGCCTTTTTTGAGGCAATAGCTATTAAAAAGAGGCCTTTTCGCTGATAGTCATAGTTTAAAGGAATTAAGGCCTTTTCTGTCTCTCCAATTATATTTGAAACCTTACTAAAATATTGATTGTATAGTCGGTAGAAAGGAAAGTATTCTTTTAAGAATAATATAAACTCTTTTTCATAAAACTCTTTTACATGAAATGTCGTAATTAATTGCCTGTCATCGGTAAAAAACTTTTTGTTAGGAGAAGACATAATTAATATTCCATCTTCTTTTAAGACGCGATGTATTTCCAGCAGAAATTTTCTTTGAGTTTGTCCATCAACATGTTCTATTGTTTCAAAAGAAATAACTATATCAAAGGACGCATTTTCAAATGGAAGCGCTTCAACAGAGCCTTGAATATACTCAATCTTTTCATTTTGGTAACGACTTTTGGCATATTCAATTGCCTCAGATGATAGATCTAACCCATAAACCTTTGTCGCAAAATCAGATAAAAGTTTACTGCCATATCCTGAGCCGCAAGCTGCGTCTAATACGATTTTTCTCGTAACAAGATTTTGTACAGCAGTATATCGATGGAAGTGCTCTATTTCTGCGTCTCGATACATTTGACCAGGTATAAAACGCTCTCCTGTGACTTTCATAATGATAGATTCCTTTCTATTTTTCAGACTCATTAACAGTTAGAATCTCAATCTTTGGATCAATATCTATAACAGCGCTATTTGCCCATTGATTTATAATGGTAATATTCATTACTTGATACAGCCAAGTTAGAACTGTAAAATTTTCTATTTCCCCTTCTGAAACAGCTGTTCCCACAATGTAATTGCCTTTCAAAATATGGGGCAGAGTAAACGTGAATTCAACACATGTTATCGAATTTGCGGAAACAGAAAAGGGGGTCTTTTTTCCATATATAGAGCTATTACAATTAATGACCCATAATCCTTTCGGAGTTTCCATTACAAAACCGGAAATACACTTTTCAATACGCCTATGGCTTTCAAATACTTGTACAAATGTATAAGTTTTACCACATTCTAACTCTGTAACTATACTATCTTGCAGGTCTTTAAAAAAAGCGCCTTTAATGATTACATTATCATTTAAAAGGCTTTCCTTAGAATAGCTTAATGGCGGATAATAGATTTTCCTAATATCTTTTCGCTGATACATAGCTGTCGCCTCTTTATTTACAAAGAAGCCCTTGTCCTTTATGCTATTTGAATAAGCGTTGCATACTTCTACGCTTTCTCCCAACATTTTTTGCCTTCCTTGATCTAACCATAAAACTCGGGTACACATTTGCTTTACACTGGCTATATCATGTGAGACGAAAATAACCGTAGTCCCTTTTTCACGTAATTCTTCAAATTTTCGATAACACTTATTTTGGAAAAACACGTCTCCAACACTTAGGGCTTCGTCTACAATCAAAATATCTGGTTCTACATTAATAGCTACGGCAAAAGCCAGACGTGCAAACATTCCGCTGGAATAAGTTTTTACAGGCTGATATATAAAATCACCAATATCAGCGAAAGCCATAACCTGTTTTACTTTAGGCTCCATTTCAGACTTTTTGTAACCCATCATAGTACCATTAAGATAAATATTTTGTATTCCGGTATAGTCCATATTGAACCCAGCTCCCAGCTCCAGCAATGCCGAAACCTTTCCTAAAACCTGTATGCTCCCGCTAGTAGGTTTTGCAACACCGGTAATCAATTTTAATAGGGTAGATTTACCTGCTCCATTGGAGCCGATTATTCCAAAAGTTTCTCCTGCTTTTACCTCAAATGAAACTCCCTCCAACGCAGAGTACTCCTTGTGATAAGTTTTTCTGGAAGATGGTATGATCTCTCGTAAACGATCAGAGGCTCTTTCGTAAAGATTATAAATTTTTCCAACGTTGTCGACGACTATAGAAACTTCTTGATTCACAATTAATACCTCCTAAAGTAATTAAAGAACATCATCGAATTGAGGTCTTAATTTTGTAAAACTTTTAACGCCCAGAATCAAGATTACCAACACGAATATCCAAAAATATGTTGTTTGAAAAGGACGTTCCCAGAAAGCTACTTGATAGATAAAGCTTTCTCTATAGCCCTGGCATATATAAAACATTGGATTAAGCTTTAAAATGCTTTGAACTATAGGATTCATAGTTGACGGCTCCCAAAAAATGGGGGTTGCCCAAAAACCAATTTGTATAACAATTCCAATTACATTGACAACGTCCGGAATAAAAGCTGCAACAGAAGATAAAAGCCATCCCAGAGAACTTAACAGCATGATCATACAAAAAAAGTAGTATATGCTCTGAAAGTAATATATAGTTATCTTTTGTCCATAAAGCAAATTAATAAATACAATAAAGAAAATAAATGCGAAATGAATAAACGCATAAGAGATTACCTTAATCAGAGGAATAATGGAAACCTCGAAATTAACTTTGGTTACTAAGTATTTATATTCCCTTAAGCTGCTGGTAACTTGGATTAATGTCTCAGAAAAATAGTTCCAGCTGAGAAAAGCAGGGATATACCATACCATAAAGGGGACATTCTGAATGGGGGCATTCTTAAATCCCACTTGAAAAACAAACCAAAATACCAATATAGTCATTAATGGTGTTAAAAAGGACCAAATTACGCCAAGTCCAGAAGAGGCAAACCTAGCAGTGCAATCATTTTTTGCCAAATTCCATATTACAAGCCTTTCTTTAGCCAGATTTTTGAAAAAAACAAGCATTACACAACTTCCTTTTTATATTCTTATTGTTTTTGCATTCGTCCCTTAATGGATTGCCTTATATATTCTAAAAAGCAAGACTTTTAACTGCTTTTTAAAAGGTATTCTTATTCTCATAAGAACTTGAGTGATACGGTACGTGGAAGAATGCTCAATATTCCAAAGCCGTTGCTCTGTGTCATTTAATCGTTGAAGTATAGGATCCCTACTATTGCCTTTCCCACTCCCAAATAAATAATTTTTTGAAAACTCTTTATATGCCTCTTGGTGTAGTGTTATGTCCTTGTCTGAGGTATCAGCTACCTGATATAAACATCTATAGTCATTGCACATTTCCTCTACAGTACGGATAGTAGCTGACAAGGCATTTCTTTTTTTTGCCTGATATTCTTCTCCTCTATCCTTAATTCGATTAATAATATCTAAAACGTCTTTATAAGTAGCGGTATACGGAACAAGCCACCCGCAGTCCATTTTTCGTATACGTTCCCCAAGAGCTCCTATATCGGTAGCAATAACCGGGATTCCATATAAAATCGCTTCTGATATGGTATAGCAAAATGTTTCCGGCCATATTGGAAGAATGCAAATCAAGTCAATCTTATATTTATTTAATAGTTCCGGCAGCTCTTCACGGCTATATTTTCCTGTTTTAATAAAATTGGCGCGCTCTATTACAGAAAGGTCATTGTGGCCATAGATCCCAAAGAGATGCCATTTTATTGTATGGGGACTATTTTTAACAAGCTGGCTGGCGCAATAGCTCCCTTTTGCATCACTAATCCCCCCTACAAAAGCAATATGGAAGGAAGAAAAAGGAGCTTTTGTCGCTTTACCAGAAGCTGTTACAGGAAATGGATCTGAACCATGCTCAATAACTTGTATTTTAGATTCCAGAGAAGGAAAATAATGTCCTAGGATTTTTTTGGCAGAGTTGGATGGCGTAATAAGCAAATCCGCCATTTCTAACACCTGTAAGTGTTCCCTTCTCCAAATTTTCAAAAAATCAATATCAGGATAAATTCCCTCACGTTTTTTCAGGCAATCTTTACATATAGATTCTGTGCAAATATCAGTGCAAAATTGATTGTTATTATTGAGTAGTTTAATTGTTGGACAAACATAATAATAGTCATGAAAAGTAAAGACTATTGGAATCTGCCTCTTTTTTGCCTGATAGAAAAGCTCTAAGGATAGATTTAAAGTATGATGGATATGCACCAAGTCAATACAAAAGCCATCTAATATTTCCCCGTATAATTCTTTAAATTCTGCATTACGAAATTGCGAAAAGCCGTTGGGTTCTCCAATATAAAACTGAAAGAAGAATTCATTGCTATCAATATAAACAGTCAAATTCAGGTAATTAGAGTCTCTTGCTGCAACAAATATATTAAACTCGTTGCATAGTCCTCTGCACAGGTCTTTTACATGAAGCTGGGTTCCTCCGACGTTATCCATGCCATCATCTCGAAAATCAGCCTGAACCAGATATAAAATATTTTTCCTTCCATTTTCTAAAGCTACAGCTAAATTGATATTTTTAAAAATATCCCTATTGGGATTATCACGGCAATGAACCCGAACAGCTTGCATTTGTGCAGGAAATCGTTTGTCTAGGATTCTTTCATGCGCTTCTAGATATTTTCTCTTCTCGTCACTAACAAAAGAGCCAGTACCGCTATGGTAGATATAAGTATCATCACACATAACGTGCCGGTAACCTGCCTGCTCTGCCCGATAACAAAAGTCATTTTCTTCCCCATATCCCCGTCCAAAGGTTTCAGAGTCAAAAAGTCCAATATCTTCTATAACACAACGTTTAATAAACATACAAAATCCATTGGCGACAGGAAGCAAGGGATATTTACGTAGGCTGACATTTTCAATTAAAGCTGCATAGTCATCCAACGAAAATCCTTCCGGAAGAGAATTTTCGTGGCAAAAAACAGGAACGGAGCATAAAGTCGCATTATTGGATAATGGCGTCACCGTTCCAATCGAAGGATCACTGTAAGCGCAAAATTGTATTTTTTCTAACCAGTTCACAGTTACCAGAGTATCAGAATTTAATAAAAGAACATCTCTGTTTGAAAGCTCAATGCCTTTATTGATATTTCCGGAAAAGCCAAGGTTTTTCTTATTATGAATTACCGTTATATTTTCTGCAGACAGCGAGTCTAAATAAGAGGCTATTCGCTCGTCTGGACTGGCATCATTAATGAGAATCAATCCATTTTGAGATAGATTGGTATGTCTTAAAATACTTTCTATGCATTTAGTCAAATCATCAAACGCATTATAGATGGGAATGATGATATCAATTCCTTGATTCAAGCTCATTTTTAACCTCTTAAAGGAGCAAAAATTTTGTTGATTTGAGGGGGGTTCCTATAATTGTTCTTATGTGTATGTTTAGCTCCTATTGTTGATACATTTTAGAAAAATAATTGACAAATACTATAGAAGAGAATACAATATAATTAATAACAATAACCAGAAAGGTTATATTTGTTTATATAGAAAGGAGAATAGAGATGCTGTATGATTATCTACTTACTAATTACAAAGCAGCAGAGCCTATCTTTTTTTCGGATATTAAAATAGACGGAATTTCAAGATCTGCAATTAACCAGAATATGAAAAGACTTTGTGAAGAAAAAAAATTGGAAAAATATGAGCCAGGAGTTTATTATATTCCTAAAAAGTCCAGACTTAGCAGCTCAGTTGGAATCAGCGCAGACATGGTAGCCAAGTATAAATACATTGAGAGAAATGGAAAGGTTCAAGGATTCTATTCTGGAAATTCTTTTGCCAATCAATTAGGAATTTCTACGCAGGTTCCTAATAAAGTAGAAATTGTAAGCAATAATATTGCAGCAAAGATACGGGAGATTCCTATAGGAAAACGAACATTTATTGTACGGAAATCCCAGATCCCTGTTAATGATATTAATGTATATGTCTTACAGATGCTGGAACTCTTGAAAAATCTGGATGCATATTTAGACAATGGCTATGGGGATGCACGTGAGAAATTCAAAAAATATATTGATACACATGAGATTACAAGAGCAGAGGTAGATCAATATATCAGGAAGTACCCGGTAACGATTTTCAAATATTATTATGAATTGAGGTTAGATGATGTACTTGCATAAAGAAGATAGAGAGTTACTTCGTGATATTATTGTTACAGTATCAGAGCGGAGTGGAATGGAAGAGAGCATAGTAGAAAAAGACTATTATGTCACCATGATTTTAAAGGAGCTTACATTACGCAACCCGGATATTGTATTTAAAGGAGGGACTTCATTATCAAAAGCGTATCAGGTAATAGAACGATTTTCGGAGGATATTGATATCACATTCGGAGAACATATAGGGGAAGCACGAAGAAAGAAAATTAAATATAACTTGATGAAACCAATCAGTGAAGTGCTGGATCTTCCAATAGAGAACTGGGAGAAAATAGAAAGCGACAAGGACTATAACCACTATGATTTTCTTTATGATACAATGACAACGGCAGAAAAAGGAATACTTAGGCCATACGTGAAATTAGAAACCGCGTTAATGACATATTCTTACCCCACTGAAGAACGCGAAATCAAAAGTGTCATATATGAGCATCTTAAAGATACAGATCCGGATATTATTAGTGAATTTGAGTTAGAACCATTTATAATGAAAACTCAGTCTCTTGTACGAACCTTCATTGATAAACTATTTGCCGTTTGCGACTATTATATGAACGGGAAAGCAACAAGAAATTCCAGACATTTATATGATATCTATAAACTAAAGCCCTGGGTTGTGATTGATGAGCAGTTTCGCGTGCTGCTTACAGAAGTAAGAAAGCAACGCGCCGATATGGACATCAAAATAGCTCCGTCTGCCAGAGAAAATGTGGATATTCTTAAAATTGCTGAAAAAATAATCCAGACTCAATTTTATAGCCGGGATTATGAACATTCTACTATGAAATTGATTCATGATACAGTCAGTTATGAGGATGTCATAAGCTGTTATTGGGATATGATGCAGAAATTGTTTTAGTGGAACCTATTCAGAACCAACATCAATTAAGGAGTATAAGGTGTTGGTTCTAAATAGGGATGTTAACTAGAGCCTATCAAATCTTTTTCATTATCTTCTTACAATATTATGGTATTGCATACACTCATACTCATATAATAAGGTTTGCAATTCCTCGGGAAACTGATCATAAGGATAGTAGTTTCCTTTAGAATCATAGCATCCTAAAGGACCAATCACAGGAAGCTGAGAACTTAGCATAAGTAAAAATTTTTGATATGTAGTCATATTTAAATTAGCAGAATATAAAAGAAGGCTGCTTAAATAATTACTGCTGATCTGTCTTATCTGAGGCAGTTCTGTTACATAATTTGTCCATATTATAAATGGTGTTCTATATAATTTCATGCTGCTATTAAGCTCAGAATAAGCAGTTTCAGAAAAATCTTCATATGTAGAGATAGGAAGCGCAGGTAAATGATCTCCAAAAAACAGGATCATCGTATTTTCTGTTTGCTGTGAAAAATAAGTAAGCAAATACTCTAATGCATCATCCGATTTTCTTACTAAAGACAAATAACGATTTAAAATATCATTGTCCTTCCCAACAGCTTCAATTTCTAAAGGAATGTCCCCATTGGTAATTTCATAACCACCATGGTTCTGCATTGTTACATTAAATATAAATAGCTTTTCATCTTTAGACTTGCTTTCATAACATTCAATTATCTTTTGATAATTTCCTAAATCTGATATGTAATTTCTTAACTTGTCATAACCATTGAAATCATCAATAGTGATGAATTTATCAAATCCCATAAAAGAATATACATCATCTCGGTTCCAATTTTTTCCCTCATACGGGTGAATCGCTATTGTATGGAAACCTTGCTCTTTCAAAACAGAACATAACCCGTTTTCTTCTTTCTTTACAACTGTTTCATAGGCAACATTTCCAGGTGGTAAAAAATGCGATGAATTACCAGTCAAAGCTTCATATTCGCTTTTAGCTGTTCCTCCGCCAAAGGCAGGAACATATACATCTCCTTTGATAACATTTGTATTTAAGCTTTCCCAGAAGGGGATAACTGGTTGGTTTGTTTCAAAGCTATGTAAAGCTTGCAAATCAGAAAAACTTTCATTCATTATAACGATAATGTTGTCAGGGGTCGCCTCTCCTGCTGGACGTGTCGAGATGACACGTTGCTCTATTTGAGATATAAGAGATTCAGAATAGTTTTTAGGCTTGTTTAATTTCATATGTCTTGCAAACATTAAAGTAGTGCAAAAGTACCCATTTTTTTGATAGTTTTTTTCTATTTCCCAAAAATCAATAGCTGGGAGCTTGGGAAAGATAACTTCTAAAAAGGTAGTGAGTATTAACAAGGCCTCTGCAAAGGCAACAGCTATTCTGTACAGAGAGTTGCCTTTTTTAGAATTAAAGTTTTTACATTTATAGGGTAAGCGCCAAATATTCCTGCGGATTTCCTGATCCTCAAGTTTGTCTTATAATTGTAGTCAATAGATATTTAGACT
>ERZ808046.830-NODE-830-length-18762-cov-9.468237_pt1 | contig 18762 bp, 22 predicted proteins | sample MGYA00380196_ERZ808046 | MGnify/ENA primary metagenome ERZ808046 (study PRJEB31490, sample SAMN06133421) | mouse gut metagenome | isolation source: Z6_2 | host: mice | place: China: Chengdu | collected 2015-05 ...
CAGATTTCAAAGGAGGAGGCAAATGAATTTTGAAGAAATGGAACAGCAGATTTCAGACTATGCAAAGGCGCATCATGTCGTGCTGGATTACACCGCACAGAGTATTGAGGTTCTCGATGAAATTATGGAGACCTTTCACGAGAGGGTCAATCAGTGCAGTGAAGAAGAAGGTGATGAGATCCTGGCAGAATGGGCAGCGTGCTTTGGTGTTTATATCGGGGAAACGCTGCTGCGCGTGCATTTGTCGGAGAAAGGATTTGCATGGGCGTTGAACGGAGAGATACCCGTGCTTCAAAGGGGTAATGACAGATTAGAACCCATTTACCAGGCATGCATTCGAATCCGGTATGGCTGTGCATTTGATATTGATACATTTTATCAGAGGGCAGTCTGGACAGCTGACCAGACACCATTTTCTGCGGAGCGCGTAGTGGATGTGGAACTGGTTGAAGCCGAGTATCATGAAAAAAATGTATTATATGAAGATATTGAGACGCTTTTACTGGCAGTTGTAAACGGAGAGGAAGAGTACATGATTCTTCGCTCCAGGGATGGATTTCTGCAGTTTTTTGGCATGAATGATAAGTTTGTTGCGGAAACGCGAGTCAATTTGCCGGATGGAGACTTTCGCACGTATTCTATTATCAATAAGGAAAGAAAACAAGCGATGGATAAGATTACAGTTCACACAATGCTTGACAAGTCTGAAGTTCCGGCATGCGAAGTGATCTCGCTGGAGATGCTCAGATCGGCAGTGAGGGCGTATTACAGCAATGGGTACTATGAGTCTTTTCTGAAACAGATACCGCATATGGATACGACAGAGCAGACAAAAAGGTACATGGGGCTGATAAAATGAGGGCGTTTGCATTGACACGGGGAAATTTATTTTTGAACAATAAATTTATGCGGATTTAGGCGTTTTGCAAATGCCTAAAATTCAGAACAAATTCCGTGCAGTTGCGGCCGAAAAGCTGACAGAACTTGCCAACGACTGGCAGGACAAAGGATATGATGACGAGGACGGCGAAGACTTAGCCGCAATTACGGAAGAGTCCTTCGCTGGGCGGATCGTAATCAGTGAACTCAGCATAGACGCAGAAGGCGATTATGAAGTCTACTATGATGATGATGATATGTTCTGGGGCCATGTGATTATTGTAAACGGCAGCGTGGACGGCGGGATGGAGGACGCCTATATCGCCGGGTAGATTCTGTTTGAAAGTATGTATCAGAGAGGATTTCCATTCTATTGATTTTTCTTGTAATGACGATAAATTGTGGAAACAGGTAAAGTATTCCCAGAGTTTTTTTGCGTGCCTGAGTTCATTTGGATATTGAAGAGATGGAAAGGATGGGACTTACATGTATGAGCGTTACGCAAGCTTCAACCGCTATGGAGATCTATCCAAATTTATAACAGATCCGGATTTATTACAGGTCACAGGGGATGAGTGCATCTATATTTCTAATGCGAATGATTATGATATTGCAGTGGACTTAGAGACCTGTTATGCTTCCTTTGATGAAGTGAAGCCATTTATCACGTTTTTGGCGACTCAAATCTACGAATTGGACAATGCTGCACAGCGGTTTCACCGGAAAAAAAGAGTAAAAAATTCACAGCTTGAGGTTGTTTTTGGATATAAAGAGAATAAATTTTTCCTGCGGACGTACGGCGCGATTGACAATATTCCCGACAACTGGGAGGATGGACAGCTTATCATGGGATATGGAGGATAGGAATGACATACAGCAAAGGGAGAACGTTATCCGGAAGCGATATGATTGAAAGGAAGGGTTGATGAATTATGGCAGACCAATCCGCAGACAGAAGCGGAAAGGCTGGTATATGAAATTTATATACTGCCGACCGCCAGGATTTGCATTGACGCTTTCGGGAAAATACCTGGCTGGCGGTCTGCAGTCGGGTCGTACTGCAAATTCAAGCGGTGTGCAGTATAAATCAAGAATTGCGGAGGAAAAGACATGGATTTTCATTATGAATTGTTGGAAGAAACAAGAAAAGAAATTAAGAACATACGGTTTTTCAGAGAAGATGTTGAGATAAATGCAGAGGAATACGAAGTCATACATGATTATGACGAAGCATACGAAAATGCATTTGACAGAGAGTATGAAGAACTTGAAGGACAAACATGGGTCGATATTTTGGAGGATGAAATGGGAGAAGTGCGAGGGATAATTTATGAGCATGACAACTATGCGGAATTAGGGCGTGTTGAATAATGCATAAATCTGTTATAATCTATGTATAAAGCTGTAACAGAGGAGGATATACCATGCAGAGACACGATTTACCAGTCACCCGAAGAGGCGATCTGACAGATGAACAGTGGGAGCGGATTTATCCATATCTGCCGGTTGGACGTAAAGGGCGCCCGTTCAATAATGTACGTGATACGGTTAATGGTATCCTCCGGATCCTGCGGACGGGTTCTCCGTGGAGAGATCTGCCGCCTGTTTATGGAAACTGGAACACCATATACAAATGTTTTGCCAGATGGGAACAGACAGGTGTGTCTGAATCCATATTCAAAATCCTTTCCGAAGATGCCGACATGCAGGATGCGAGTATTGACAGTTCCTGCTGTAAAGCGCACCGGCACAGCGCAGGTGCAGAAAAAGGGGGTCTGATACACAGTCCGGCGAACATATCGGAATGACGCGTGGCGGCAGGAATACAAAGATACATGCAATCGTAGACGGTCCGGGTAATCCCCTGTATGTCCAGCTTACCGGCGGTCAGGTCAGCGATGTCTCAATGGCATATGAGCTTCTGGAACATGTGGATGTGTCCGGCTCTGTTGTGATGGCAGACAGGGCATATGGAGCGGCAGACTTCCGAATAAAGATTGAAAAGTCAGGTGCGACTTACTGTATTCCGCCAAAATCAAATACAGCTGAACCATGGGATGTAGACTGGTGGCAGTATAAAGAGCGCAGCAGGGTTGAATGTTTTTTCCAGAAAATCAAAAATTATCGCCGTATTGCCACGCGATACGAGAAACTGGCTGCGAGATTTCCCGGCTTTGTGCATCTGGTGTGTATTCTGGTCTGGTTGATGTGACTAAATATGCATTATTCAACACGCCCTAATCACACTATTCCTCTTTTGCTTTTGCCATACTGGCGATATCTCCCACTCCATTCAATACCATTGTCGGAAGATAAGCATAAGTTTTGAGTGTATCCTTCGTTGAACATCCAGAGAGAACCAATACAGTAGACATACCACTTTCCATTCCTGAAATCACATCTGTATCCATACGATCCCCAACCATTACAGCTTCTGCTGAATGACATCCAAGCATATTCAATCCTGTTCTCATCATCAGTGGATTCGGTTTCCCACAGAAATATGCCTGTGTACCTGTTGCCATTTCAATGGGTGCAATCAATGCACGACAGGCAGGAGCGATTCCGTTCTCGATCGGTCCGGAAACATCCGAGTTTGCTCCAATCAGCTTAGCTCCCTTCAGAACTAAATTCGTTGCTTTCGTTAAAGTATCCAATGAATAGGAACGTCCCTCTCCCACAACAACATAATCCGGATTTACATCATTCATTGTAATGCCAACGTCATAAAGTGCATTTAAGAGACCGGCTTCTCCTATCACAAATGCTGAACAGCCTGCCGCCTGTTCCTTTAAAAAAGCGGCTGTTGCCAATGCGCTGGTATAAAAATGTTCTTCTGGCACATCAAGTCCCATCCTTGCCAGTTTCTGATTTAATTCCCGTGGTGTATATCCACTATTATTTGTCAAAAATAAATATTCTTTCTTTTCATCATGCAACCACTGGATGAATTCTGGAACACCTGGCAATATCTGATTGCCATGATAAATCACACCATCCATATCACAGATGAATCCTTTTTTTTCATTAAAATCGATTATGGATTTTCTCATGTTCATATGCGCCCTGCCTTTCTTGTTTCTTTAGAATACACCTTGCTCTTTTCATAATAAAATAAAGCGCTATTTTCTACAAATATTTTCATATTATATCATCCACACATAAAATCAAATACATAGTACTGTGAAATCGAAGTAAATATTTCTATCAACAGAACCTTTTATGACAACATCTCTTTCACACAAGTACTCCGATAATCACTCGGTGATATTTTATATCTTTCTTTAAATACTCGGTTAAATGTTCTCTGACTTTCAAATCCACTATCCAGACAAATGTTTGTAATAGAATCACTCGTATTTTCCAAACGCTGGCATGCATAGTTCAGCCTTGCATCGTTAAGATATTGATTAAAGTTTCTATGGAATGTTTTGGAAAAGAGTCTGGATAAAACATATTTGCTCACCCCCAGATCTTTTGCCATCTCTTCCAGCGAAAATTTCTTCTTAAAATTTGCTGATATATAGGAAACTGTCTGGTAAATAAGATCGTTGCTCCCCACATTACTCTTTTCTACCAAATTTAATTTTCCTATGCAGCGTGCCAACACAATTTGAAGATATGCCTGTGCAACAGTAATATCCGACTGTTCTGTCTCTAAAATCGCATTTATAACCCTATATACCTCCGGTTCAACCTTTTCCGCTTTGATGATCGGGTATTCAGGAGCCATGGATTGCATGATATCTGCAAATTTGGCAATCGTAAATGGCGATGCAATCAGATAAGTCGCTTTATTTACACCGGGTGTCAGTACCTGATAGTGATGAATAACATCTGGAAATACAAAGCCTATATCTCCTTTATCCATATGATATAGTTCCTGTCCGACACCAAGTTCTAATGCTCCACTTGTTACACAAACAATCTCCAATGCATTATGAAGATGTGGTTCAATATGTTTTGACTTCCTATTTATTGCTATGATCTCCTCTTTTGTGTCAACATATTTTAACTGCATGAAATACTCCCCTTTGCAACATTTGTCTATATCTTCTTTCGATTTGGCAAGCAATCCTTTTACACCTATCTTATAATCAACTTGTAAATAAGGAAAGGAGGAATTGCAAATGAGCAACCTAAAAAAATATCTGAATGGCCTTTTAGTATTCTACACTGAATATTTTGAGCATCCTTACCATGTATAAATACTAAAAGGACTATTTTGTGAAAACTGAATATTTTCTTAAGGCCATTTCATAAAAATGAAGTGGTCCTTTTTATTTTCAAAATACAGTTCTATCACTTTATATTATAGAAAAAAGCACTGTCTCATCGAACAACGATCAGACAACGCTTTCTCTTGTCAATTCTAATTTATGTCTGATGCATCTGTTACTTCATCTGCAGCAATTCCTTTTTCTGCTTTCAGTTTTTTATTTGCATCTTCAACATTCATTCTTGAAAGTGCAAACATAATCAATACATCAAAGATTAACGGAAGCCAAAGATACATGAACTGCATCATATCAAGTGCAGACTGTGGCTGAGTTGCATTTGTTCCGACATATCCACTGAGCTCAAGCATCCATCCAACAACAGCGGTTCCAATACCTCCACCGATTTTTACACCAAGAGAAGTACAAGAGTACATCGTTCCATCAATTCTCTTTCCCTGTGTAAGATAAGTGTATTCAGAGCAGGATGCAATAACAGCATTCATATCTCCCTGCCATGGTCCCTGACCTAAGGCTGCAAGAGCTGTAAACGCCATCATCAGCGGAACACTACCCATATATCCGGCAACAACAACAAGTGCTCTACCGATGACTGCTAAGACATAACCTCTTAAGTTCAGTTTATACATGCCTTTCCACTTACCAACTAATGTCGGTGTAAAAATCAGGGCAATGATCAGTGGAATATTTACTGCCCATGCAAATTGTCCAAACAAATTCTTATTTTTCAGTACCCATGTCATGTAATAAATGCCAGCTCCAATCATGGCACCATATAACTGCTGTAAAATATATGTTCCACAAATCATCATGTAATATTTGTTTTTGACAAGAAGCTTGAATGCCTGTACCATTCCATACTTTTCATTATCATTCTTTACTTCTCCTTCATTAAGTTCTTCCTCCGGAAGTTCCTTAACAGAAAGTGCTGAAATCGTATTTACGACCAGACCAATGATTGCATAGATAATAGCAACCGTTCTCCATGCCGCAGCATCTCCACCACATTTATCTACAAATCCAACTGTAATCGCCTGAATCAGAAGACTTGTTGAAAATGCAAAAATAAAACGGTAAGATCCCATCTGTACACGCTCTTTGCTGTTCTTTGTAATCAGTGACGTAAGTGCTGAATAAGCAATATTGTTTGCTGTATAAAACACACTATTTAACAGTGTATAAGAAATAAAGAACCATGCATATTTAGCCGTTGTTCCCAAACTCACCGGTACTGCAAAGCAGCCGACCAGCGTAATGGCACAACCAATATATCCGTATAGCATCCAGGGTTTCGCTTTTCCCATTTTACTGTGTGTTTTGTCAATCATTGATCCAAAAAATATATCCGTAAAACCATCAAATAGTTTTGATACGGCAATCAGGGTACCCACGACACCTGCAGCAAGTCCTACCGAGTCCGTCAGATAGACCATCATAAAAGATGTCAGGAACGCATAGACTACATTACCTGCAATATCACCTGATCCGTATCCAATTTTGTTATACCATTTCAAATACTTTTTTTCTTCCATCGAATTTCTTTGCTCCTCATCTTCATCGCACTTAGAATCTCAATATGGCTAACCGTATGATATCTAATTCTGTTTTTTTCTCTGATTTTGTCTGATTGCTCTGTATATCCGGACTTTACATTACAATCAGACACTCTTTCCTTGTTTACGGGTTACATGAAACTTTATTATCCCTTTACATACGGTATCAGTGTAAACTGAAACCGGAATAATACATCATCAAATCGGTACTGCTCCAATACAACTGGACCACAACTATTAGAACCAATGCCATTTAATGCGTAGTCAACACAGAATACTACACTATCTGATTCTATTAATTCATAATTATGCGTTTTCTTCTCAAGTTCTTCCTGTGTATAATAAGAAGCATTGAATGAAAATGCCTTTTCTGCGGATGCCACAATTCCATATCGGCTGTTGTTAAGCTCTACATATTCACAATCATAATGGCTTCCATTTTCCTGTGGACGGATATAGTCCTCATGTAAATCCCCTACATCTGCCCGGTACAAACCGTGGCTCGCAGCCTGATGTTTATCACAATAACTTTCCTGTGGTCCCATTCCAAAGTATCTTACAGCTGAAAGTTTTTTATCCAGGAACATCCTCACACCAAATCTCGGAAGATCCGGGAATTCATCGTCTTTTGTTACTGCAATATCTGCATCAATCTTTCCAGCAGCTTCTATTTTCCATGTAATCGTCACATCAAGAATCTTCTGTACTGTCTCTGCCACAACGGAAGCATGGCTTGTAATCTTCACACCATGTTTTCCCTGCACAACCTCTGTCGTATAGGCTCTTGTGTAAGCCTTATCATAGTGGGCTTTCTTCCATTCAGACTTGATGTACATATCGTTATCTGTTGGAGCTCTCCAAATATTTAATTCCATCGGATGGTTCAAGTATTCCCGCCCTGCGAATTTCATCTCTGTAAAGAGTGCAGTACGTTTGTCTATGGTATAAGCAAATTCACGCCCCTTGATATGAATCTGTGTATCATTTTCATTTACCTGTAATTCAGAGTCCACTACTGTTTTTGGTATCCATTTCTCTGCAAGTTTACATTTTGTATCCTCTTTACTTACCTCAATTTCATCAAATCCAAGAATATGGTCTTCATCCAACAGTGGCAATTCTTTTTTCAGATGGTAAATAAGTTTTAAATAACATTTCCCATTCTCTGGAACATTGATCTTCAGGTTTGTTTTTCCTTCCCCGTGTGGTGCCACAGAAAACTCCGGAAGTATGCCTTTGCTGATCACAAGACCATCCTGTGTCAGCTCATAACTAATCTTCACATAATCTTTCAAGTCATCAAAATCCATGTAGTTATGAAGCACCAGTTCTCCGCTTTCTTTGTTATAGGAAATAACTCTTGCCGGGCGATAAACATTCTTGTATTCCAAAAGTCCTGTATGTACCGTTCTGTCCGGATATACTAATCCATCCATACAGAAGTTGCCATCATGAATTTCTTCGCCATGGTCGCCCCCATAAGCATATATAGTCTTTCCATTCTCAGCAGTTCCATGAGCAATCGCATGGTCACACCATTCCCAGACAAAGCCGCCGCACATTTTATCATTATCCTGAATCATCTGGAAGTAATCTTCAAAATCTCCAGGTCCGTTTCCCATGCTGTGACAGTACTCTACCAAAAGGAAGGGTTTGCTTCCATCTTTATCCAGATATTCCTGAATTTCGGAAAGCGCTGGGTACATCCGGCTGTACACATCCAGATTGCTGTAATCATATGTTTCATCATAATTACGGTATCTTGCACTCTCATATTGTGTGATACGGTCTGGATCAAAATTCTTTGTCCATTCCAGTGCTTTTTCAAAGTTGCAGCCATAAGCACTCTCATTTCCCATTGACCACATAACAATACAGAAACGGTTTTTGTCACGTTCCACCATGAGTTTTACGCGATCAACGATTGCCTCTTCCCATACCGGATCATCTGCAATCTTCTCATTCCATCGTTTGAACCGATTGTAATCAGTGTCTTCTTTTCTGTAGATCATAAATGGACCATGAGCTTCAATATCTGCTTCATCTATTACCATGAATCCATACTTGTCACACATTTCATAGAAAAATGGTGCGTTCGGATAGTGGCTGGAACGGATCGCATTAAAATTATGCTGCTTCATTAACGTAAGATCGGTTGTAATCTGTTCCGGATTGATTGTAAATCCAGTAACCGGATCAGAATCATGTCGATTGACACCACGGAATTTAATCTTCTGTCCATTTAAATAAATAACCTGGTCTTTAATCTCTATCTTTCTTAATGCAATGTGATCTACAATTACTTCATTCTCTGTTTCAAGAATCAGTTTATATAGATATGGATTTTCTGTATTCCAAAGTTCCGGACTTGCGATTTCTAATACAGCTGTTCCTTCTTCAGCAATACTTCCTAGTGCTACAACTGCTCCGTTTCTATCTTCAATCGAAATTTTTACATTTAACGGAGAGTAGAATTTCATTTCAATTTCTACTTTCGCAAGCATATCCTCAATTCTTGTTTTAATATGATAATCACTGATTGCCTGTTTTGGGCGTTTCAAAATGTACACATCCCGGAAAATACCACTCATACGGAATTTGTCCTGATCTTCCAAATAGGAACCATCACACCACTTCATTACCAACACTGCCACCGTATTCGTTCCATCCTGAAGTACATCGGTAACATCAAACTCACTGGTCATATGCGAAACCTGGCTGTATCCTATGTAAGAGCCATTGATCCATACGTAAAAGCAACTGTCTACTCCTTCAAAGTTCAAAAAAGATTTTGGCGCTTTCTCATCTCTACTGTACTCAAAAGTATGTACATAGGCTCCACACGGAATGTCCTGTGGCACATATGGTGGATCAAACGGAAATGGATACCGGATGTTTGTATACTGGTGTGTATCATATCCAGCCATCTGCCATACACTTGGAACCTGAATCTCATCAAAATTTTCTGTATCATAATTCTTCTCAAAGAAAGAATCCTTAATGTCATAGATGCTGTTAAAATACTGGAATTTCCAAGTTCCATTCAATAACTGCATACGATCTGACTCTTCTCTGTGTTCCACCAAGTTATCCATTCTTCTGGATGCCGGAATATAATAGGCTCTGGCTGGCATTGTGTTTTCGTGCAGTATGCTTAGATTTTCATAATAACGTGGTACGATCATAAATAGCTCTCCTCCAATACATATACTTTTTTGTTCTTTGTTTTCCTAAAGCAAACCTTATACTTTACTTTTTGTTTACGTTCCTTAGTTATGCTATATATAGCTTATCCTAATTCGCAAAATATGTCTATGAATTGGATTAGACAAAATATGCACTAAATGATACAATGATAAAAAGTACGAAAAGAGGTGCTGTCCTATGTATTTGAACACCGGTTATTTGAACCACTCACATATGGATTTCAAAGACAAAAGTCGTCCGCTGATTGTCGGTAGCTGTGGTACTTACCGTCTTTCCAGACATCCCAAACTTCCGACCTACCGTCCAAGGGGTCGTCTGGATTATCAGATTATATATATCACTGCTGGTTGTGGGCATTTTCATTTTGATAATGTAAATAATGAAACGATTGTTCCAGCCGGCAACATTGTACTGTACAGACCGAAAGAACTCCAAAAATATGAATATTACAGAGAAGATAAGACAGAAGTATACTGGATTCACTTCACAGGAAGCAATGTGAAAAATATCTTACGTCAATATGGGTTTCCGGATAAAGAACGTGTCTTTCAAGTGGGTACATCTAATGAATATGAACAAATTTTCAAACGTATCATTATCGAGCTCCAACGCTGTCAAGACAATTATGAGGAAATGCTTGTCCTTTTGCTACGTCATCTTCTGATCAGTTTCCACCGGGAACTGACAAGAGAGCACATATTAAAAAATGAATATCTTGATCATGAGATGGATAATGCTGTTACCCTTTTCAGTGAAAACTACAATCAAAATATCAATATTGATGATTATGCTGCCTCACGAGGCATGAGTGTCAGCTGGTTTATCCGAAATTTCAAAAAATATACCGGTTCTACACCAATGCAATTCATTGTGGGAATCCGTATCAACAATGCTCAGATGTTACTTGAAACAACAACTTATTCCATCAATGAGATTTCTAAGATTGTCGGATATGATAACCAGCTTTATTTCAGCCGGCTTTTTCACAAGCTGAAAGGATATTCGCCAAGAGAATACAGAAAAATAAGAAATAAGTTATGAAATCTATAATGCCCGTAAAAAACCAAATGCCAAAAAAGGATGCCACCGAATCAAAGCAGATTACGTGACATCCTCTTCTTTTTATTAGTGCTATTTTATGAATTCAACCGAATAGTAATACATGTACTCATTATCGGTATCTATATGCTCCCCTGTAATATCCTGTATTGGCAACGAACTTAACCCCTTTTCTCCATAAATCAGTGCCGCTAATCCTTGCTTCATATGCAAGATATGCTGCCTGCGATACCTCCTGCCCGCCTTCCACCTGCTCTGTTACTGCCCCGGCTGCAAGTGCACCTGTTCTTCCTGCAATGTGAAGATTGGTGTTCTTGGTCTTGATGGAAGTGTTTGATTCTCTATAGTTTCGCTTAAATCTTGATAATCCCTTATTCTTCGGCTCTGACTGATGAATTGTGCTCTTGCGATAGGACTTCTTTTTATCATCAGATACCTTTGCACCGATAGTCTTAGAACCTCTCTCTACTGTATAGATGTTGCTGCCTTTAATCTTGGCACCCTTTGGCTCGTGGGCATGAATCTTGGCTTTCTCCTTGGTATGAATGACCATTGGCTTGTCATCCACTTTCTTTATCTTCAATGTTCTCACCTTCTTTCTACATCCATTACCCCAAAATGGGTAAAAAAACAGCCGCTAAGGTATTTAACCCTAACGGCTTCTTAACTTATTATTTTATAAATTTCTCTTAATCCTCAATCTGTGGAATATTAACCAGTTGTTGCAATTTCTTTTCAAGAACTGCCTTATCTGGTAACTGTAGCTGATACTGTGATACCAACATCGGTGACATAGTTCTGCTCATAGCATACTCTACCACCTCATCATTCTTAGCTGCACACAGAAGCAACCCTACACTAGGATTTTCATTCTCTTTTTTCACCTGTCTATCCAATGCTTCAAGATAAAAATCCAACTTAGATATATATTCAGGCTTGAACTTGCCTATTTTAAGTTCTATTGCTACAAGGCACTGTAATCCTCTATGGTAAAACAATAAATCAATTCGAAAATCATCACCACCAACCTGTACCTTATATTCTTCATCAATAAACGTGAAATCTTTTCCTAATTCCAAAATAAAATCCTTCATGTTTCTGATTAAAGCTTTTCGCAAATCATTCTCATGAAACTCATTTGGCAAATCCAAAAATTCCATAACATATGAATCTAAAAATGGGTTTTCTCCCAACTTTTTAACTGATTCTGGTAACAAAGTTTCCTTTGATAACATATATCTTTCATAATATCCACTGTCTAACTGTCTCTCCAACTGTCTTTTAGAATAATTTTCCTTGATGCATAGACGGATATAGAACTCTCTTTCCTCATCTGTCTTGCATCCCGACATTATCAGCAAGTGATTCGTCCAGCTAATTTGTGTCACCAGTGGTGTCACAATTTCATTATCCTTGTAAGTCTCATAAAATTTTTTCATTCTATAAAGACCTCTTCGGTTAAATCCCTTAATACCAGGAAATGTCTCCTGTATTTCTCTTGAAATCTCATCTATATATGCATCGCCATACGAAGCGTGTTCCGTTTCCTTACTTAAGAACTCACCTACTTTCCAATACATTTTGATAAGTTCCTCATTTACTTTTTTTAATGCATTTTGTCTAGATTCCTCAATTATATGGATTAATCCAGCTGCCGACATCAAATCATTACCCATACAAATATTCCACCTTTCGAATTGTGACACCAGTGGTGTCACAATGTCATTTTTACCATTTTAGCTAGAAATTATAAACTTTTTTAAATCACTATATTTAATTATATCAAGATTCTCCACTCCTCTCAATTACTTTTTCCGGTAGTTTTTCCTTTTTCATCATCGCTATCTTCTCATGGATATTGGTGTTATACAGCCTGTAAAGGTCTGTATCCTTACTAATCTGATTATCAAACGGAATCACCACCGAGCCACACTTGATAAGTCCCATTCCCGAAGCTGTGTTAGTTACAAACCGAAGCTGTGCTTCTGATACTCCGATAACCTCTGCCATCTTGGAACTATCCGTATTCGCCTGCTTCAAGAGTGCCACAAACTCAGAGTTTGCAATGGATATTCAGGGGAACGCCTGATAAGAAAATGAGAGGGCAGCAGGCAGACAGCTTTTGCAATCACATTACAGTAAACGTGCGTTTGGCTCTTGAATCCTGCTGCCGGATATGCTATATTATAGACAGAAAAAGGGAAAGCCATAGAAGCGGCTCCCCCAACAGCAAAAAACCTAATTTACATCAGGCCGTCACTACTGCGAATAGTGGCGGCTATTTTCGTTTTCCCTTGAAAATTGTGTAACACAATCCAATAAGGGCAACAATGAATATTCCAGTCTGAACTAAATCAGAATATGTAATCATCATTGGCAACGCCCTCCTTTCTTTCGTCTGGAGGGTTAGCCCCTCCGAAATGGAGGGTAGCCGCCCGGCTCTATGGTTTCCCATGAATGGAGTATAGCACACATTACTTTTTTCGACAATGCCTATATTAAGTTTTAAAGCCTGTTTTCGCCCTTTTATCCTCTTACCCTTAATTTCTACCCTCACACTATTTCAAGCCCAATTTGCCCAATTACAAGCCCTACTGCAAGGTATTTCAAGCCTTTATCTGCATAATGCCTTGTATGCTTTCATAAGTGCGTTTTCCATGTTGCGCTCATACTGTTTCTGCAATGCCTTAAATTCCTGCATCAGCTTTTCATATTTAGCCCATCTCATATAATGCGGCTTCGGTATGTAATACACATCAGCAATGCAGTCATAATTATTTCTCCACCACTGATAATCTAACCGTTCCGCAATCCTCTCCATTTTCAGCCGTATTTCATCCATGCCGCTTTTCTGTTGGCAGGAATAATTCAGCTTCGCACACTTCCGGCACGCATAATGTTTATAGTAATCATACAGATACCGCACACGCCGTCCACAATACGGACAATGGAAATACATTCTTACCGACTTTCCATCTATGCCGGGAACCCTTGACAATGGCAGATCAACATATCTGTATTCCCCGTCCTGAATGCTCAATACTTTAATCAACGCTGTTCTGCTCTGTACATGGTAGATAATATCCCCTCTGGTAAGCGGATATTGTACGGTTGTCTTGCAGTCAAGGTATTTATCAGCCATTAGGTAATCATAAAATGCAAAGCTGTCTATCCTGCGGAAACTTTCAAGCCGTTTGTGTGTCTTATTGTGACCGCCGGAACCATAACCGCCACGCCATAATATCCCCTTTCCGTAACTATACTATGTTTCTATCTGCTTATATTCTCTATTTCCTATACGTCAGGTTTTGCCTAAATCAATGGCGAATTTGCACTTTTCCGCGCGTATAGTGTCATTAAATTCCCCCATATCCTGAAAATGCCACTATTTGCCAACATTCTATTTTTCTCAAAACCGGGAAAAACTGTGATAAATCTATAAATAATAGGGATAAATCAGGGGAAAACCGTTACAAAAACCTATACTCCCCAATCACTTTTCAGGCGGTTCAGCATCTTCATTTCCTCGCTTGTGTCCTTATCCGGGTTACTGTCCGGGTGAAATGCCTTTGATAATGTGCGGTAAAACTTTTTCAGCATGGCCTTGTCAGCTTCATTGTAGTTACTGGCAGCAGTTCCGCAATAACCACTGCTGTTATATTCCCCGTAGTTACCATAGAATTTTTCATAATAACTACGGCTTTGCTCCCGGCTCCTGCGCTCATATTCCTTTTTCGCTTTAAAATCTGCCTTAATCTTTTTCAGGTATTCAGGATTGTGCAATTTGCCGAACACATCATAGCAGCGGTTGTACTCGCTCCGGGTAACGCCGTATTTCTCCGTGAACTCATTTACCCTCTCGTTATGCTCCCTGATTATGCGACAGTTCTCCTGCCTTGCAGCATATTCCTCCGTCCGTTTGTATTCCTCCCAAATGCGGTCAACAATAGCCTGCCACTTTGTATAAATCAGGTCTGCCAGTTCGCTTTCTTCCAGTCCAAGCGCATCCGCTTTTGATGCCAGCCCACCAACAACAAAATCCCCCGGCCAGTCGCCCCAGTCCACAACCTCATAATATCCAATCGTACAAATTACGGTCTGTTTCTTCTTGACTTTCCCATTCTCCCGGTAACTCTCATGTATGCTTATGCGGTATGATTTCCTGATAGGGCGTTCAAACCGCTCTGCGCTGTTACGGTACTCATAGCTGCAGAACTCTTTACCGTCAGCCGTCCACCGTGATTCATATACCTCTATTCCCTTTGGCTCTCCTGCCGGAACCGTCTTTGTTGCTACTTCCTGAATAACACAAAACATAATATTTCCTTTCCGTAGTTACTGCGCCACGTTACACAATAACCACATATCCCCTGCTTATAATTCCGCTGCACCCCTGCCGCTGAATAGATGCACCCTCTTTTCATGTGCGCCTGCTGCCACTGGCTATTTTAAAATCTCCCTTGCGTAATACTGGAAAGTGGAAACTATGTAATAGCCGGCATATTCCGGGGAAATGAATTGTATGTTTGCGTCAAATCTGTGTTCAAAGGTCTTTAAAGATGCCATATAGGCAGCAGGCATGAACTCTGTGCGGTATTTATGCCCGATAATGTCAGAGTAGCCGCCGGGGGCTTCAATCATCAGATACACCTTGCACCCGTCATTCCCGGCTTTCAGGAACTCTTTTTCAAACCGTTCCCTTTATAAATGTGCTTTTTCCGCTGCCGCCCTCTCCAAGCAGGACAAGAAATTTCTGCTGCCCCACATCCTTTGTGTGCGTATATCCTGCAAACTGTAGCCCCAAGCAGGGCAGCCCGTAAACCAGACCACCTTGCAATCTTTTTGAATTGTAAAAAAGTCATAGATGTTATCCTCCTTTCGTTCTACAAGAAGAATAACATCTATTTCCTACTCCCAAGTGAATTGAAACTTACAATTTTGTAATTTTATCTGAATTTAGAAAAGTGATATTGAAAACACTTCCCTTGCCTAACTCGCTGTCTACGGTAATGTTTCCGTCGTGGGCTTCTATGATCGCTTTGGCAAGCGGCAGACCAAGCCCTATCCCCTGTGTGTCTTTAGAAAAACGGCTGCGGTAAAAGCGTTTGAAAATGTAATGTATATCTTCCGGGTGAATACCGCTGCCAGTATCTTTTATTGTAATCTGCGTCAGGTCAGGAAGCCCTTTCCAATCAATCACAACCCGGTCACCTGTGCCTGTATGGTCTAAAGCATTTTTCACAATGTTGCTGATTGCTTCGATAATCCAGTCGCGGTCACAAAAAAGCGTGATGTTATCAGCCCCGGATAAAATAATTTCTTTTCTTTCCTGCTTCGCCCGGTATGCAAAATGTAATTCAATATCTTTTACCATATCAGCTACGTTTTCAACGCTTTTTTCTATGATGATAGTACCAGCGTCTAATTTCGTAATTTCCAGCAGATTTTGTACCAGCGTTTCAATTCTGTTTAGCTCCTGCTCTGATAATATGGTAAATTTCTTTATTTCAGGCAGTCTTTCCGCTTCTCCCTGCACCATTTCGTTATAGATACTCAATGCGGCAATAGGCGTTTTGAGCTGATGTGAAATATCCGATATGGTATCCCTTAAAAATTCCTTTGAGCGCAATTCATTTTCAGCATGGGCGTTTAATACAGCAGCCAAGGTGTTCACCGAATGGAACAGTTTATATAATTCACCCTCCCTGTCACAAGCAATGCGGGCGTTGGTATCGCCTTTCAGGTATTTGTCGATTGCTGATACAGCTACCCCGATCAATTTATGCTGCTGATAAAAATACCAAAAACAAACAGCCGCTATGCCGCCTCCCGATATAACAGAAAGAACGGAAATGAACGGTATGCAGCTATCACGGAATACCCATATCCCTATCTGCGACAATAGTAAAAAGCCAGCTATAAAAACGGTTATCCCTGTAAATAAAAATTTGGTATCTCTGTTTGTAAACAATTCCATGCTCCACCTCAACAAATAATGTTCCATTTATACCCCATGCGCCTGATATTGAGAAGCATTTGCGGCTCGCTGGGATTGTCCTCAATTTTGATACGCAGTCTGCGGATATAAACAGTCAGTGTATTACTGTCAACATAATTTCCGTCACCGTCCCATAATTTCTGTAATATCTGCTCTTTAGACAACAGGACGTTAGGATTTTGCATAAACAGACAAAGCAATTTATATTCCGCTGCGGTCAAGTCCAATAGTTCCCCGTTTTTATATGCCTGTCCTTGCAGGAGCAGGACTTTAATACCATTTGAGTGAAGCTCTGTATTGGCAGAGCCAAAGTCATTTGCCCGGCGAAGCAGGGCATTGATCCGCGACATTAACACGCTAACCTTAAATGGTTTCGTAATATAGTCGTCACCGCCTATATCCAAGCCCATAATCACATTGATTTCCTCGTCTGAAACCGTTAAAAATATGATTGGTACTTTTGATGTCTGCCGGACTTTCCGGCAAATTTCAAAGCCGGAACCGTCGGGGAGGGAAACGTCTAAAATCAGTAAATCGTACTTTCCCTCCGTCCATGCGGTATCAGCTTCTTTTATTGTCCTCGCAATGTCTAATTCAAATCCCGCCTTTTGAAAAGCAAATGTCAGTCCGTTAATCAGGCTCAAATCATCTTCCAACAATAATATTTTATTCATTTTTGTCCCTCGTTTGGTTCTGAGAATTGTTGTCCCTGTCCCGTTTTTTCCTATATTCTTTGATAACCTTGTTTCTAAGCGGTATTCCAACACCAATCAAAAGCCCCACGATCAAAACAGTAAAATCCATGTTCTCACCTCACATTTCTTTATTTTTCAATATCTTAATAGATACCAATATGGAAACAACATACATTGCAATAACAAAAATGATAGCTAATAACATTAGCAGAATAGGGAAATTGATAACTGTAAGATGCCCCCAAATTTATCTCCTTCCGTCCACTCGGCAAAGACCGTTTTGTGCGTGGCAGCATCAAGTCACTCGGAAAGGAATACACGAAGGAGCGCATCAAAGAACGGATTGAACTGAAACGGGAACGGAAAGCAGCTATCCCGAAAAGGGATTACGCAGACAGGCGGTTGATTGATACCTCTGATAAGAAATTCCAGAACAGTCCGGGACTGCAAAGGTGGGCGGCGGTGGAGAATTTAAAGATTGCGGCACAGGCGTATAATGAAGTGGGTTCTATAAAAGAACTGGAACAGAAAATCACCGCCACAGCCGCCACCGGGAAGGAAGCAAAGCAGACTGTCCGCAAGCTGGAGAACCGCATCAAAGACCTTGCGGAAATCATCAAATATGCGGAGCAGTACAAGGCAAATAAAGCGTATCATACCGCCTATAAGAAATCCAAAAACCCTGATGCTTATTTCCGTAAGCATGAGAGCCAAATCATCCTTTATGGCGGCGCAAGGCGTATGCTGGAGCAGGCGGGAATCCCCTTAAAAGGCTTGAACATCGACAAGCTGAAAGCGGAGTATCAGGAGCTGACCGCACAGAAAAAAGAACTGACCGCCACATACAAAAACTGTGAAAAAGAACTGAAATCCCTGAACCGAAAACTGGAGAACCTGAACCAGTATTTAGGGCGCACAGAGCCGCCAAAAAGCGTACAGGAACAGCCAGACCGGGATAATAACCCTGCTCGGTAAAATCCTATCCCGAAAAGGCTTTAAAAGCAAAAAAAGCATCGTGGACAGTGTGCATAACTCCCCATTCCGCTATGGACAACGCTATTCACAGCATATGGAAAAGCAAAAGCAGCTTTCCCACATCCTGCAAACAGTGTTGCCCACAGCTCCATAAGACG
>ERZ808046.831-NODE-831-length-18714-cov-8.087031_pt1 | contig 18714 bp, 15 predicted proteins | sample MGYA00380196_ERZ808046 | MGnify/ENA primary metagenome ERZ808046 (study PRJEB31490, sample SAMN06133421) | mouse gut metagenome | isolation source: Z6_2 | host: mice | place: China: Chengdu | collected 2015-05 ...
GTATTTATGCTTGTATTTACTACAAAATATATGAACTTTTCAAGGTGCTGTAGCAGGGCTTTTGACCCCAGCATCATTATATTATAGTGCGCTGATTTGTGCAATACGAAACAACGTATCAATCCGCTCCGGATAGGAGAAGGACTCCTTCACCTTCTGATAGCCGTTCAGGGCGATCGTTTTCCTCAAATCTTCATGCCTGAGATAAAAATCTGCCTTGGCAACTGCATCCTCCATGCTTTCATACAGAATTAAATCCCTCTCATTTTCAAAATGCTCCGCCAGTTCGGGCTGATAGTTGGACAAAAGCACTCCTTTTGCGCCCATAATATCCAGCGCTCTTAGGGGAATGCCGGATTGGATGCATTTTAAGGTGGGGTTCAGATTCAGCTTGCTGCATCGAAACACACAGGGCATTTCATCCATATATTTTAAAGGCCCCCGGAGTTTAACGTTCTTTAAGGAAGCAGGGGCAGAAGAGTAAAAGCGAGTATTGCAGATTTCCCCCAGCTGTTCCAGCAGAAAGCTGCGTTCCAAATGCGTAATCTCAGTGGCAACGGCATAGGAAAGTCCCCGATGATTGAGAGAAAGGCTGGTCTGACCTATTTTTCGGAAGGAAGCGTTGACGGCGTCCAGAATATCATCTGTTATCAATTCGTCCAGAATATAATATCCATAAATACGCAGCTGAGCCTGAAGAATCCCTTCAATATACCCTTTTACAAATTCGTCTGCGCAATACAGGAGAGTTTCGAGCGGGGAATCATAAAGGTGGCCCACAAAGGAAACATCGGACGAATATGCGGCAATCTGACGGCTTCCAAAGGTAAGGCGGTCCAACCGGTCGGTATTTACTGCCAGCGGTAAATGAAAGACCTGCTCATATCCGGCAGACTGGTATTGTAAAGCCTCAATCCGGTCAAACAAAAAGATATAATTGGTATCATAAAAAAAGTACTCCTGCAGGCGTTCTTCCAAAGGACTGTCGTAGCACCAGGAAATATATTTAATGCGCCTTTCATGACAAAGCATGGCAACCAGCGGAAAGAAGTTTACGCTGAACACCAGATCATAAGTATCCTTTTCCAAATACTCGGTGAACCGTTCACAAAAGAAATCGTCCCGGAACTTATCGGGAAAATGATAGTAAACGGTTTTGCAGCTGTGGCCTGCTTTTTTCAGGTAGTACAAAACATCATGGTAAGTATAGCTTCCCATATCATAAAAAAGTATTTTCATTTATAGGCACTCCTCTGATATTTATTATAAGCATTCTGCAGGAATTCCACAATTATTTTTTGAAAGCCTTTGGGCTTTTTCATTGACACAGAAGTTCCCTCTCACTCACGGCCTGTGCGTGGCTTTTCGAACTATCCCGATGCTTAAAAAATACTCAATTGTTGATGAATGAAAACAAACGGCCTGCCAGGTCAGGTTTTACGGGAAAATCACACTTTTTTCTTTTTTTAATTGATTTCAGCATATACTTCCGTATTTGGTAATTATTGTAAGATAAAATAAAGTATAATTTTACCAGATACGGGAGGAAACAAAATGAATACACAGGATATTTTAGTTGAGCGGATTAATAATTTATGTAAGGAAAGAAGAATGACTTATTATGCGCTGTCCTATGCATCGGCAATACCCATGACAACTCTGATGCATATTGTGGACAAGTCCACGGTGAACCCGGGAATTTTGACGATCCGGAAGATTTGTGACGGTTTTGGAATTACATTGAAAGAGTTTTTTGATGTTCCGGAGTTTGAGGAAGTGGAGCGTTTCGGAGTATAGGGACTTACTTTTAACTGGAAAAGGAAGACCGAATAAGCGTAAACGACGACTGAGTATATGTGATGGAAGTTTTATTTGTAAAAAAGTAGTACTTTAGTACATATTATTGTAAAGTTTATATTTTTTTAAGTGACTAGAATTTGCGGGTGTGTTATACTCATTTATATTAGTTTATGTAATGGCGTTTGCGCTATCAACAATTAGGAGGTCTTTGTATAATGACAAAAGCAGAAATATTAAAACAGGAGATATTGAAGCAGTATAAGAGCGTAAGGCAGTTTGCAATCGACATGGAGATTCCTTACAGTACGTTAGTGACAGCACTGGATCGTGGGATTGAGGGTATGGCATATGGCACTGTCATTCGCATGTGTGATAAATTGAGCCTGAACCCTGTGGATTTCTCTACCCTTGAGAAGGGCGAGGTACTTGGTGAAAAGATTCTTGAGAACAGAGTCATGCAGTACTATATCCGCCTGAACAAAAAGGGACGTAAGAGAATCCTTGAGATGATGGAGGATTATGTTCAGCTTGAGAAGTATCGGGAGCAGTAAGCCGTATGGACAGGCATTTTGATTATCTGGTGGTGGGAGCCGGACTTTTTGGTTCGGTTTTTTCACATGAAATGAAAAAGCAGGGACGAACCTGTCTGGTGATCGATAAAAGGGAAAATATTGCCGGAAACATATACACCAGTCTGAAACGGGGAATTCATGTACATGAATATGGCGCCCATATTTTCCATACCTCCAGCCGTAAAATCTGGGATTATATCAATGAGTTTGCAGAGTTCAACCACTTTGTGAACTCGCCGATGGCGGTTTATCAGGGAGAGATTTATAACCTTCCCTTCAATATGAATACTTTCAGCAAACTGTGGGGGATCAGAACCCCGGAGGAGGCAAGGGCTAAGATCAGAGAGCAGATTGACAGGCTCTCCATTGAAGAACCCCAGAATCTTGAGGAGCAGGCTTTGTCTCTGGCAGGAAGCGACGTGTATGAAAAGCTGATCAAGGGCTACACGGAAAAGCAGTGGGGCAGAAGCTGCCGGGAGCTGCCGGCTTTTATTATCAAGAGGGTACCGCTCAGATTCACATATGACAACAATTATTTTACCGATCGGTATCAGGGGATTCCGATTGGCGGGTATACGCCAATTATCCGTAAAATGCTGGAAGGTACGGAGGTGATGCTCCGGACGGATTACCGGGAGTTTTGCAGGCAGCAGGAGAATAACGCGGCGGCTGGAAAAGATTTCATTTCCTATGATAAGGTGCTCTATACGGGTATGATAGATGAATATTTTGATTATTGCCTGGGCAATCTGGAGTACAGGTCTCTGCGGTTTGAAAAAGAGGATATGCCGCTGTGCGATAATTATCAGGGAAATGCGGTTATCAATTATACAGAGCGGGAGATTCCCTATACACGTGTTATCGAACACAAACATTTCGAGTTTGGCAGCGGAGAGGGGACCATTATTACCAGAGAATATCCGGCGGCGTGGAAGCCCGGGGATGAGCCTTATTATCCTGTAAACGATGAGCGGAATAACGCGCTTTTTTCGAAGTATCAGGAGCTTGCAAAGAAGGAAAAGAGAGTCCTGTTCGGCGGAAGACTGGGGCAGTACCGTTATTATGATATGGACAAAGTGATAGAAGCCGCTCTTTCCATGGCTGAAGAGGAAACAAAATAACGACTGTTATAAAAAGAACGATTCTTTTGGGGAACCGTTCTTTTTCACTCTTTCATTACTGTAAAAAATCCTGTAAAATGCAGCTTCTTTGCTTACGTCAGCAAAAGCTGCTGAACAGCATACCGCTGTAAGCGCAGGTCATGTAAGGAGCCGGAAGATTATGCCCGCTGGGGTTTTTGTAGGCCACCAGCTTTTTATCCACATATTCCATCGGATCCAGGGAAATCTGATCAACCTTCCGCAGGATGGAATTGGTGAAATCCTTGATGGTGGAGAAGCGGGTCCGGCTTTCATCGCCCAGTATGGAGTGCCGGAAAGTTTCTTCATTCATTTTCAGACGGCTTTTTTCTTCAAAGGTGAAACCCAGACTTTCAAGCTCCGGCTGATAGTGGCGGCAGATATGTTCCATTTCACTCAGGAGCTTACCGCTTCTGGGATGGGATTCCAGATACTCATCAGCGGAATCGAGGAAGGAATTATAACCGTCTATCAGGTTGCCGACATTTTCGGTAAGGGAATCCAAATCGGTTTTCAGTCCAATCTGTGCAATGTCTTCCGGAGAACTGCTGACCCCGTTTAATGTAACCTCAAACGCCTTGCCGATTGTAAAGTGGTTTGAGGAAGCGCTGTGGGGTTCACCGTTCAATAAAAATTCGGCATTGGAAGGCGCCCGGTACATGTAAGAAATCCCGAGATAATCTATGGTGCCGGAACGTTTGCTTGTCTTGTCATCAGACACCTGAAATATAGAATCCTTATTGACGTTTAATCCGCTGGAGGACGAAGTCAGACGAAGAGAGGAGGAACCTTTTCCGTCTTCAAGAAGGTCGGCAGTTACGCCGATATCTGCGTTGGAGATCAGGCGGGCAAGCCGCTCCTGAAGTTTCCTGTTGGTTTCGCCTTCCCGGACATTATATTGAAATTCATAGCTGAGTCCATTGACGGAAACATCAAAGGAATAGGCATCGGGTTCCAGACCGGTCTTGCCGTCAGAAGGGAGAAATGTCCCCACATTGACCTGGCTGGAAGCCAAAGCGGTTACCTCTATATTATAAGAAGGAACAGCGCCATCCGGCATATCCTCTCCCAAATAAGTTGCGCTGGCAATATTTTCATTGCTGGAAAAGGCGGCCTTTTTGCCCAGCATTTCGTCCTCGTCCAGTCCTCCCAGGGAGGCAATTGTGTTGTGGAGCGTCCTTGCGCCTTCTTTTAATCCCACCACAAACTGCCGGGATTCCCGGCTGGTATCGAGCATATATAAAGGGGACTCTTTGTTCAGTTTGACAATAGAATTATAAATCCTGCGCAGCTCGCTTTTTTTGTGAGTATCATATTGCGAGGTTTTGGGAGTATAGGTTGTCAGATAATGGTTGTAAACTGAATCAAGTTTTGCAGTATATGCCATGAGATGCCCCTCCTTTCTTCCGTGAATTCTGCATACGCCAACACCGTTTGGCGCGGAACTTTTCTTTCACATTCTTCTAAATTATTATCGGCGTGAATTGCTTATCTGCTTACTATAACATATGTTAATATGAAAGAAAATTTCCTGCATAAGGGCACTAAAACTGATACTATTTCTATTTTAGCATGCAAAAACTCTGAATACAATGTTTTTTCATGGAAATAATGCAGAAATTTTACAAAAATTTAAGTTGACTGACAGCAAAGAATATGTTATATTAAGCAAACGAGATAAGAGACAGGTCTTTTTTTTATGCTCAAAAATCCGGCAAAAGAATTGGAGGAATTATCATGCGTACAAGAATCACATTAGCATGTACAGAGTGCAAGCAGCGTAACTACAATACCACAAAAGATAAGAAGACGCATCCGGACAGGATGGAGATCAGGAAATACTGCAGGTTCTGCAAAACTCACACTTTGCACAAGGAAACCAAGTAATCTGGCAGGCATTTGAAAGGAGTTTAAGATGGCAGATTCCGCTAAAAAGGAAAGCACTAAAAAAGAAGGTGTTAAAAAGGAAAAGGCAGCAAGGCCCGACTTCTTTAAAGGTGTCAAAGCCGAATTCAAAAAAATTTCATGGCCGGACAAGGATTCACTTGTAAAGCAGTCTGTTGCGGTTGTCTGCATCTCGGTGGTTTTGGGAGCCGTGATTGCAGTGCTGGATTTTTTGATGCAGTATGGCGTGGATTTCCTGACAAGTCTGTAGAGCGAGGGTGAAATATGGCAGAGGCGAACTGGTATGTAGTGCATACTTATTCCGGGTATGAAAATAAGGTGAAAGCCAATATAGAGAAGACAATTGAGAACAGACATCTGGAAGAAGAGATTCTGGAAGTTCGTGTGCCTATGCAGGATGTAATGGAGTTAAAGAACGGCGCCAGAAAAACGGTCCAGAAAAAGATGTTTCCGGGCTATGTCCTGATAAATATGGTCATGAATGACGATACGTGGTATGTTGTCCGTAATACCAGAGGCGTGACAGGGTTTGTAGGACCTGGCAGCAAGCCGGTTCCCTTATCTGAAGCGGAAATGAAGCCTCTCGGCATTAAGACGGAAAATATTTCCGTGGACTTTGCTGAGGGTGATACGATTGCCGTGGTGGCCGGTGTGTGGAAGGATACTATTGGCGTTGTGCAGAGGATGGATTTCGGCAAACAGACAGCAACCATTAACGTAGAGCTTTTTGGCAGAGAGACTCCTGTAGAGATCAGTTTTGCAGAAGTGAGAAAAATGTCATAAATGTTTGATGCAATAAGGCGATAGGCGAAGCATATCGGCGTTTGATATTTATGATGGTTATCATCTATAAATATAAGCAACTTTATCATTAGCCTGCTGAATTCCGGCGGGCTGTGGGAGCGGAAAAACCGCGCCATACCACGATGCAAGGATATTTGCATTATAATAGGAGGTGCCACAATGGCAAAAAAAGTAGTAGGATATATTAAGTTACAGATTCCTGCTGGTAAAGCTACACCAGCGCCCCCGGTTGGTCCTGCACTTGGACAGCATGGGGTTAACATTGTTGAATTTACCAAGCAGTTCAACGCAAGGACGGCCGACAAGGGAGATGTGATCATTCCCGTGGTTATCACGGTGTATGCAGACAGAAGCTTCAGTTTTATTACCAAAACTCCTCCTGCAGCCGTACTTCTTAAGAAAGCATGCAATATTAAATCAGGTTCTGCGGCGCCGAATAAGACAAAAGTGGCAACTATTTCCAAAGCCAAGCTTCAGGAAATTGCAGAGATGAAGATGCCTGACTTAAATGCGGCAAGCGTGGAAGCCGCTATGAGCATGATTGCCGGTACCGCCAGAAGTATGGGTATCACAGTAGAGGATTAACAGAGCGCCTTTTGGAAAAATTTGAGAGAGTGGGAGACATAAATTCAGGTTATGTCGTTGGAACCATAGGAGGAATTGATAATGAAACATGGAAAGAAATATATAGAAGCGGCTAAACAGATTGACCGCGCAAATGCCTACGAGCCCGCCGAAGCAATTGGCCTGGTGAAAAAGACGGCGACAGCCAAGTTTGATGAGACGGTTGAGGTTCATATCAGAACAGGCTGTGACGGACGTCATGCGGAACAGCAGGTCAGAGGAGCAGTGGTACTTCCTAACGGAACAGGTAAGAGCGTTAAGGTTCTGGTATTTGCCAAAGGCGATAAGGTAAATGAGGCCGAGGCGGCAGGAGCTGATTATGTAGGCGGCGATGAGCTGGTTCCCAGGATTCAGCATGACGGATGGCTCGATTTTGACGTAGTTGTTGCAACCCCGGATATGATGGGTATCGTTGGACGTCTGGGTAAGATTTTAGGACCGAAAGGTCTGATGCCCAACCCTAAGGCCGGTACGGTTACCATGGATGTAACCAAGGCAATCAACGATATCAAAGCCGGTAAGATTGAGTACAGGCTTGATAAGTCCAACATTATCCATGTGCCGATCGGAAAGGTTTCCTTTACGGAAGAAAAGCTTCAGGAGAACTTCGATGCTCTCATGGATGCTATTGTAAAGGCAAGGCCTTCAGCCTTAAAGGGACAGTATTTGAGAAGCATTACCGTTACTTCTACCATGGGACCTGGCGTAAAAGTCAGTGTTGCTAAATTTTAATTTCAGCCAGAAAACCGGACGCCGATGCGCTTATGCGTGTCGGCGTTTTTGCAGTATATTCAGCGGCGTATGCTCAGCCTGCGGAGCGAGGCATCCGTTGTTTTTTAAAACCATCTTGGCTTTATGCCCGGAATGAGGTATTCTATCATTATGAAGAGAAAAGGAACAAAACCCGAAGTAAAAATGAATAACAGCGTCAGGAATAAAAGGCCCTGCGGCGGAAAGAGGAAGATGGGACTGCACGTGGTCTTTCTCATCACTTTCTGCGCGGTGGTGACGGTGGGACTGGCAGGTCTTTTGATGCTAAAGGGCATGGGAAGTCCGGCGGAGGCGGAGCAGAGCGGGGACAGGGCGTCTGCTTCGAAGGATGCCGGTTCTGCCGCTGCACCTGAAAGTCAGGGAGAAATTACTCTTTTTGGCGAAAAGATTCCGGAGACCATGGAAACGGATGAAATGAAAGGGCGGGGGGACGCAGAAACTGAGACTGACGAAGGAGAAGAAAACGGGCCGGTCGGAAGATATGCATCGGAGCTTGCGGATGAGGAATACCTGAAAGAAAACCGGATTCTGCCATGGGAGGCGGACAGTGAAGAGGAAGTGACCTTTGGCTTTGTGGGAGATATTCTTTTCGACGATGAATATGCAATTATGGCAAGCCTGTTAAACAGGGGCGGAACGATAGAAAACGGCATTTCAGAGACGCTGCTTGAGCAGATGCGGGAAGTGGATGTCATGGTGGTCAACAATGAATTTCCCTATACCAACAGGGGAACGCCGACGGAAGGGAAAACCTTTACTTTCCGCGCGGATGTGAGCACGGTTTCCTATCTCCATGATATGGGAGCCGATGTGGCAATTCTTGCGAACAATCATCTTTATGATTTTGGAGAAGTGGGACTTCTGGATACTCTGGATACTCTGGAAGGCGCCGGAATCCCGGGGGTAGGAGCCGGGCGGAATATAAAGGAAGCATCGGCGCCTCTCTATTTTATTGTAAACGATATCAAGATTGCCATTGTGGCAGCTACTCAGATTGAGCGGCTGGAAAACCCGGATACCAAAGGCGCAACGGAAACCAGCGCCGGAGTTTTCAGATGCCTGAACCCTCAGAAGCTTTATGAGGTGGTGGCAGAGGCCAGGGAGAACAGCGATTTCGTCATTGTATATATTCACTGGGGAACGGAGTTCCAGGAGGAACCGGACTGGGCCCAGCTGGAACAGGGGCCGGGGCTTGCCAGGGCCGGAGCGGATCTGATCATTGGAGATCATCCTCACTGCCTTCAGGGAATTACATATATCGATAATGTCCCTGCAATTTACAGCCTGGGGAATTTCTGGTTCAACTCAAGGACGGCGGACAGCTGTATGGTCCGGGTGACGATTGGGCAGGAGGGGATGAAATCCTTTCAATTTATACCGGCAATTCAGTCCGGGTGCCGGGTCGATATGGCATATGGAGAGGAGAAGGAGAGAATTTTGGAGTATATGCGGGGGTTGTCTCCGGGGGTGACGATTGACGGCGACGGTTACGTAAGCAGGTGATGGTGATTGACTTGATGTGTCTGATTTTCATCTGTTTGATTTGAAAGAAAAAAGGATTGACACCGGCCCGGGCTTGTGTTATTGTAAAAAAGGTCGTTCGACCATGCCGAAGACAGTAGGTGCCTGATTCGTACAGATGCAGAAATTGATACGAGAAAGGGCATAAGCAAAGCCGCCTACCGAGGAGAAGAGTTTGTAATGATTATGTTACCCTTCCGTCTTCGGAAGGGTTTTATTAACATGGGGATGAATCGTGCTCTCCGTTGTTATAGAACTCCTTTCGGCGCCAAAATCTAACAGGAGGTAAAGAAAGTGGCAAAAGTTGAATTGAAACAGCCGGTTGTTGAAGAGATTTCCGCCAATATCAAAGATGCGCAGTCAGTAGTCCTTGTAGATTACCGAGGACTTACGGTAGAGCAGGATACCAATCTCCGTAAACAGCTTCGTGAGGCTGGCATCACTTACAAGGTGTACAAGAACACCATGATGAATTTTGCATTCAAAGGGACTGACTGTGAGAGTCTTGTACCTTATCTGGAAGGCCCCAGCGCAATTGCGGTTTCCACCACAGATGCGACGGCGCCTGCAAGGATACTCTGCAAGTTTGCCAAGGATGCAAATAAGCTGGAGATCAAAGCCGGTATAGTTGAGGGTATGGCTTATGATGCGGCAGGTATTGCTGAGATCGCCAAGATTCCTTCCAGGGAAGAACTGCTTTCCAGATTGTTTGGAAGCATGCAGTCACCTGTTGCGAACTTCGCCCGCGTTATGAACCAGCTGGCAGAAAAAGGCGGGGCAGGCGCATGCGAAGCTCCCGCGGCGGAAGCAGCTCCCGCTGAAGAGCCTGCGGCAGAATAAAAGGAAGCGGAGCAATCGTTTGATTGGGCTAAATGAGAAAAGAAAAGGCTGAATAACAGCCGAAAAATTCAGGACGAAAATAATTAAATGGAGGAAAATAAAATGGCAAAGTTATCCACACAGGAATTTATTGATGCTATCAAAGAGTTAACCGTATTAGAGTTAAATGATCTTGTTAAGGCCTGCGAAGAGGAGTTCGGCGTATCTGCAGCGGCAGGCGTTGTTGTGGCGGCAGCAGGAGACGGCGGCGCAGCAGAGGCGGAAGAGAAGACAGAGTTTGATGTAGAACTGACAGAGGTTGGTCCTAACAAGGTTAAGGTTATCAAGGTTGTTCGTGAGGTTACCGGCCTTGGTCTTAAGGAAGCAAAGGATGTAGTTGATTCCGCTCCCAAGATGGTGAAAGAAGGGGCATCCAAGGAAGAGGCTGAAGATATTAAGACTAAGCTGGAAGCAGAAGGCGCTAAGGTTACATTGAAATAATTGGACCATTTAAGCTGAAACAGCAGAAGAGCAGCCGGGCTGTGTACGGGATCAAACGTACACAGCCCGTTTTTCACCTGGGAAATTTTGCAAAAATACAGGGCAGATTAGCTTGTTATTCAGCCATAACATATTTTGCCAAATTTGAGAAAATTTTTGTTGACTCAATTTGGGGCTTGTTGTATAATGTACAATACGCTATTATGGTGTGTTATGCTTTTTTATCAATCATATAAAGAACGGGGTGAATAGTCAATGGAAAAGAACAGAATACGTCCCATTGCCGCCGGCAAAAATTTACGTATGAGTTATTCACGGCAGAAGGAAGTCCTCGAAATGCCAAACCTGATCGAAGTCCAGAAGAACTCCTATCAGTGGTTTTTGAGCGAAGGACTGAAGGAAGTGTTTGACGATATTTCTCCAATCGCAGACTACAGTGGGCATTTGAGTCTGGAATTCGCAGATTTTAAGCTTCGCGAAGATCTTGTGAAATATTCTATTGAGGAATGTAAGGAAAGGGATGCCACCTACGCGGCCCCCCTTATGGTTCAGGTTCGTCTTTATAATAAGGAGAAGGAAGAAATCGTCGTACATGAGATTTTCATGGGAGACCTTCCGCTTATGACAGAGACGGGTACATTTGTGATCAACGGCGCAGAACGTGTCATTGTAAGTCAGTTGGTTCGTTCGCCTGGTATTTACTATGCGATCAGTCATGACAAGATTGGTAAGAGGCTGTTCTCATCCACCGTTATCCCTAACAGGGGGGCGTGGCTGGAGTATGAGACGGATTCCAATGATATTTTTTATGTGCGTGTTGACCGAACCAGAAAGGTTCCAATTACCGTTCTTATAAGAGCTCTCGGTGTGGGCACCAATGATGAGATCAGAGAGCTGTTCGGAGACGAACCCAAAATTGAAGCAAGTTTTTCCAAAGACGTTTCTACGAATTATCAGGAAGGTCTTTTAGAGTTATATAAAAAGATACGTCCCGGGGAGCCCTTGAGCGTTGAAAGCGCGGAAAGCCTTATCAATGCAATGTTTTTTGACCCCAGAAGATACGATCTGGCCAAGGTTGGCCGTTACAAATATAATAAGAAACTGGCATTCAGGAACAGAATCAGGAATCATATTCTGGCGGAGGATGTGGTGGATACCACTACCGGTGAGATCCTGGCAGCAGCTGGTACCAAGGTGACTGCCGAACTGGCAGACCAGATTCAGAATGCTGCGATTCCTTACGTTTATGTACAGACCGAGGAGAAGAATGTCAAGATTCTTTCCAATATGATGGTGGACATCACCAGCTTTGTGGACTGCAATCCCAGGGAACTGGGAATTACCGAGCAGGTTTATTATCCTGTGCTTGCCCAGATCATTGAAGAATTCGGGGAGAATCCGGAGGAGCTTGCCGAGGCTATCCGGAAGAATGTCCATGAACTGATTCCCAAGCATATCACAAAGGAAGATATTCTTGCGTCCATCAATTACAATATCCATCTTGAGTATGGAATCGGAAACGATGATGATATCGACCACCTGGGCAACAGAAGGATCCGTGCAGTGGGAGAGCTTTTGCAGAACCAGTACAGAATTGGTCTTTCCAGACTGGAGAGGGTGGTTCGCGAGAGAATGACCACCCATGATGCGGAGGAGATTTCCCCTCAGGTACTGATCAATATCAAACCGGTGCAGGCGGCAGTGAAGGAATTCTTTGGTTCTTCCCAGCTTTCCCAGTTTATGGATCAGAATAACCCGTTAGGCGAGCTGACTCACAAGAGACGTCTTTCGGCACTGGGCCCCGGCGGTCTTTCAAGAGACCGTGCCGGATTTGAGGTGCGTGACGTTCATTACTCCCATTATGGAAGAATGTGTCCTATTGAGACACCGGAAGGTCCCAATATCGGTCTGATCAATTCCCTTGCATCCTATGCAAGGATTAATGAGTATGGTTTTGTGGAAGCGCCTTACCGTATTATAGACAAATCCGATCCGGCCAATCCCCGGGTTACGGATAAGGTGGTTTATATGACTGCCGACGAGGAAGACAATTACCATGTGGCACAGGCAAACGAGGCTTTGGATGGAGAGGGGCATTTCGTCAGAAATACCGTGTCCGGGCGTTATAGGAAAGACACCTCCGAGTATCCCAAGTCAATGTTTGACTATATGGATGTTTCTCCTAAGATGGTATTTTCCGTGGCGACGGCATTGATCCCCTTCCTTGAGAATGACGATGCAAACCGTGCGCTGATGGGGTCTAACATGCAGCGTCAGGCAGTGCCGCTTTTGACAACAGAAGCGCCTGTGGTGGGAACCGGTATGGAGCCCAAGGCGGCGGTTGACTCCGGTGTCTGTGTGGTAGCAAAGAAAGCAGGCGTTATTGATTATGTCTCCGCCAAGAAGATTCGTATGACCTGCGATGACGGGGAGAGGATGGAATTCCGCCTTACCAAGTTTGCAAGAAGTAACCAGTCCAACTGCTATAATCAGAAGCCCATCGTGCTGAAAGGCGAGCATGTGGAGGCCGGGCAGGTGATTGCCGACGGCCCTTCTACCGCGGAAGGTGAGCTGGCACTTGGCAAAAATCCGCTGATCGGATTTATGACCTGGGAAGGCTATAACTACGAGGATGCCGTTCTTTTAAGCGAAAGACTGGTGCAGGAGGATGTATATACCTCCGTGCATATCGAGGAATATGAGGCGGAAGCCAGAGATACCAAGCTGGGACCGGAGGAAATCACCAGAGATGTGCCCGGTGTGGGCGATGATGCTCTCAAGGATCTGGATGAGAGGGGAATTATCCGTATCGGCGCAGAGGTTCGTGCCGGCGATATCCTGGTAGGTAAGGTGACCCCCAAGGGAGAGACGGAGCTGACCGCAGAGGAAAGACTGCTGCGCGCTATTTTCGGTGAAAAGGCAAGAGAAGTGAGAGATACCTCCTTAAAGGTACCTCATGGAGAATATGGAATTATCGTGGATGCCAAGGTGTTTACGAGGGAGAACGGCGATGAGCTTTCACCGGGGGTAAATCAGGCAGTCCGCATTTATATTGCACAGAAGAGAAAGATTTCGGTGGGTGATAAGATGGCAGGCCGTCACGGAAACAAGGGTGTGGTTTCCCGTGTGCTTCCGGTGGAGGATATGCCTTATCTGCCGAACGGACGTCCTCTTGATATTGTGCTGAATCCTCTGGGCGTGCCTTCCCGTATGAACATTGGACAGGTACTGGAAATCCATCTGTCTCTGGCAGCGAAAGCCCTGGGCTTTAACGTGGCGACGCCTGTTTTTGACGGGGCCAACGAGATTGACATTATGGATACCCTGGATCTGGCGAATGATTATGTGAATTTAAGCTGGGAGGAGTTTGAATCCCGCCATAAGGAGGAGCTTCTTCCCGAGGTTATGGAGTATCTGTATAAGAACCGTGACCACAGAGAGGTGTGGAAAGGCGTTCCCATTTCCAGAGACGGTAAGGTAAGGCTGCGGGATGGCAGAACGGGTGAGTATTTTGACAGCCCGGTTACCATCGGCCACATGCATTATTTAAAGCTCCATCACCTGGTTGACGATAAGATTCATGCCCGCTCCACAGGCCCTTACTCTCTGGTAACACAGCAGCCTCTGGGCGGTAAAGCGCAGTTCGGCGGACAGCGTTTCGGAGAAATGGAGGTCTGGGCGCTGGAGGCTTACGGCGCGTCCTATACCTTACAGGAGATCCTTACAGTGAAGTCGGATGATGTGGTTGGACGTGTGAAGACCTACGAAGCTATCATCAAGGGCGATAATATCCCTGAGCCGGGTATTCCGGAATCCTTCAAGGTTCTGCTCAAGGAACTGCAGTCCCTTGGTCTGGATGTCAGGGTTCTGCGCGAGGATAACACTGAGGTTGAGATCATGGAAACCATTGATTACGGCGATACGGATTACCGCTATGAAATCGAGGGCGAGGATAAGAACTATGACTATGACAAAGGTTCCTTCGGTTCCATGGGCTATCAGCAGCAGGAGTTTGACGAGGACAGCGGCGAGCTTGTAGATGCTGAGGAGGATGAGGACGAAGAGCTTGACGACAGCTTTGAAGAAGATTTTGATGAAGTACTGGATACAGATTCATTTGATATATAGTTAGCTGAACTGTTATAAATATTGGGCCTGCTGCTTCTGGCAGCAGGTTACGGAAAGGCATGGGGAATAATATGTCAGAAACAAAGCAAGAAGTGTATCAGCCTATGACATTCGATGCTATTAAGATTGGTTTGGCGGCGCCTGAGAAGATCAGGGAATGGTCAAGGGGAGAGGTTTTAAAGCCCGAAACCATCAATTACAGAACCTTAAAGCCTGAAAAGGATGGTCTGTTCTGCGAGAAGATTTTTGGACCCAGCAAGGACTGGGAGTGTCACTGTGGAAAGTATAAAAAGATCAGATACAAAGGCGTTGTCTGCGACCGTTGTGGGGTGGAAGTGACCAAGTCCAGCGTCCGCAGGGAGCGTATGGGGCATATTGAGCTGGCAGCGCCTGTCTCCCATATCTGGTATTTTAAGGGAATTCCCAGCCGTATGGGATTAATTTTGGATTTGTCCCCCAGAGTGCTGGAAAAAGTACTGTATTTTGCGTCTTATATTGTCTTGGATAAAGGCGAAACCGATTTGGAATATAAGCAGGTTTTGTCCGAAAAGGAATACCAGAATGCCAGGGAAACTTGGGGTAACCGTTTCCGTGTCGGCATGGGCGCAGAGGCCATCAAGGAACTGCTTCAGGCAATTGACCTTGAAACAGAATCGGTGGAGCTGAAAACCGGACTTAAGGAATCCACCGGTCAGAAGCGGGCAAGGATCATTAAGCGTCTGGAGGTTGTGGAAGCTTTCAGGGAGTCCGGGAACGAGCCTTCCTGGATGATCATGGATGCAATTCCTGTAATCCCGCCTGATTTGAGACCTATGGTACAGTTGGATGGCGGTCGTTTTGCCACTTCCGACTTAAATGACTTATACAGAAGAATTATCAACCGTAACAACCGTCTGAAAAGATTGTTGGAATTGGGAGCACCCGATATTATTGTCCGCAACGAGAAAAGAATGCTGCAGGAAGCAGTGGACGCTCTGATCGATAACGGCAGACGTGGCCGACCGGTAACGGGCCCCGGGAACAGGGCTTTGAAGTCTCTGTCCGATATGTTAAAGGGTAAATCTGGGCGTTTTCGTCAGAACCTTCTGGGAAAGAGAGTGGATTATTCCGGACGTTCCGTTATCGTGGTAGGGCCGGAGCTAAAGATTTATCAGTGTGGACTTCCCAAGGAAATGGCGATTGAGCTCTTTAAGCCTTTTGTGATGAAAGAGCTGGTATCAAGAGGAATTTCCCAGAATATCAAAAATGCCAAAAAGCTGGTAGAGAGACTTGACACTCAGGTATGGGATGTGCTGGAGGAGGTTATCAAGGAGCACCCTGTGATGCTGAACCGTGCTCCTACACTGCACAGACTTGGAATTCAGGCTTTTGAGCCTATTCTGGTAGAAGGTAAGGCAATTAAGCTTCATCCACTGGTATGTACCGCATTCAACGCGGACTTTGACGGAGACCAGATGGCAGTGCATCTTCCCCTTTCGGTGGAGGCGCAGGCCGAATGCCGTTTCCTGCTTTTATCACCCAACAACCTGCTTAAGCCCTCCGACGGCGGGCCGGTGGCGGTGCCTTCTCAGGACATGGTGCTTGGAATTTATTATCTGACCCAGGAGAGAGAAAATCAGATCGGCGAAGGAAAATATTATAAGAGTGTAAATGAAGCGATCCTGGCTTATGAAAACGGCGCATGTACCCTGCACTCCAGAATTAAGGTGAGAATCACCAAAAAGAATGCAGAGGGAAAAGAAGTTTCCGGTATTGTGGAATCTACGTTGGGGCGGTTTTTGTTCAATGAGATTCTTCCTCAGGACTTAGGATATGTTGACAGAAGTAAGCCGGAAAACCTGCTTCTTCCCGAAGTGGATTTTCATGTGGGCAAAAAGCAGTTAAAGCAGATCCTTGAAAAGGTTATCAATATTCACGGGGCTTCCGTGACGGCAGAGGTGTTGGATTTGATTAAATCCACAGGCTACAAGTATTCCACCAGGGCAGCCATGACGGTTTCCATTTCCGATATGACAGTGCCTGCCCAGAAGAAGGAAATGCTAGATGAAGCCCAGGCAATGGTAGACAGAATTTCCCAGAACTTCCGGCGTGGCCTGATTACGGAGGAAGAGCGTTACCGTGCCGTAGTGGAAACCTGGAATGAGACAGATAAGAAGCTGACAGATGTACTGCTTGCAGGACTTGATAAATATAATAATATCTTTATGATGGCTGATTCCGGGGCCAGAGGTTCCAATCAGCAGATTAAGCAGCTCGCCGGTATGCGTGGTCTGATGGCTGATACTACTGGTAGAACCATAGAGCTGCCAATCAAATCGAATTTCCGTGAGGGATTGGATGTACTGGAGTATTTCATGTCTGCCCACGGTGCACGTAAGGGATTGTCGGATACGGCTCTGCGTACAGCGGACTCCGGTTACTTGACAAGACGTATGGTGGATGTTTCCCAGGAGCTGATCATCCGCGAGGTTGACTGTATGGAAGGCAGAGAAGAAATTCCCGGTATGTGGGTGTCTGCTTTCATGGATGGCAAGGAGACAATCGAAAGCTTAAAGGACAGAATTACAGGAAGGTATTCCTGCGAGGATATCAGGGACGGGGAAGGAAATGTGATTGTAAAACGGAATCACATGATTACTCCCAGCCGTGCTTCCCAGATTTTAAGCGTGGGAGTGGACGAGGAAGGAAAGCCTGTAGAAAAGGTGAAAATCCGTACAATCCTTACCTGCCGTTCTCATATCGGTATCTGCTCCAAGTGCTATGGCGCAAACATGGCTACCGGAGAAGCAGTTCAGGTAGGTGAAGCAGTAGGTATCATTGCTGCACAGTCTATCGGAGAGCCGGGTACACAGCTTACCATGCGTACCTTCCATACCGGCGGTGTGGCGGGCGATGATATTACCCAGGGTCTTCCCCGTGTAGAGGAGCTTTTCGAGGCAAGAAAGCCTAAGGGACTTGCAATTATTGCGGAATTCGGCGGGATTGCTTCTATCAGAGATACCAAGAAGAAGCGTGAGATTGTAATTACCAATCCGGAAACGGGAGAAACCAAGGCATACCTGATTCCCTATGGTTCCAGAATTAAGGTGATAGACGGTGCAATGCTCGAGGCCGGGGATGAACTGACAGAAGGCAGCGTTAACCCTCATGATTTGTTAAAGATCAAGGGAATCCGTGCGGTACAGGATTATATGCTCCGCGAAGTACAGAGAGTTTACCGTCTGCAGGGCGTGGATATCAGCGATAAGCATATTGAGGTGATCGTTCGCCAGATGCTGAAAAAGGTCAGGATCGAGAATAACGGCGATACAGACTTTTTACCCGGTGCGCTGGTGGATGTTCTTGAATATGAGGATATCAATGAACAACTCTATGCAGAAGGCAAGGAACCGGCAGAGGGCAAGCAGGTAATGCTCGGTATCACCAAGGCAGCACTTGCCACGAATTCTTTCCTGTCGGCAGCATCCTTCCAGGAAACCACCAAGGTTCTGACAGAGGCGGCAATCAAGGGAAAGGTAGATCCGCTGATCGGTCTGAAAGAAAATGTTATCATCGGAAAGCTGATTCCTGCCGGTACAGGTATGAGACGTTACCGTAATACCAGACTTTCTACGGACAATGATTTGATGGGCACCATTGATTTTGAGACGGATGAGGATTCCGAGCTGCCCATAGAAGAAGAGACGGAAGCTATCCTGGATATAGATGAGATGGATGAAACCGAAGAGACAGAGGAAGCAGATGTAATGGAAGAGGACGAGGAAGCTCTGCAGGAAGCTGTTTTGGACGAATAAGGAACAGTGGTTTTGTACTATAATATTACAGCTTGGCTTTCGGGCTAAGCTGTAAATTTTTGTGGGATCATAAATTCTGCTTTACAGGCTTTTAAAGTTTTTGACGGTTTTTGACAGGAAATTTTCCAGGAAATGTATTGACAGAAGAAAAATCAGCATTTATACTATGTTAGTGTGCGCACAGTTATGCGTATATATCAGGGCGATTGCCGATGTACCTGCGTCTGGCGCAGGAGAAGAGGCGATTTCCACATATTTTATAAACAGGAGGTGAAACAGAATGCCAACATTTAACCAGTTAGTCAGAAAAGGACGTCAGACATCAGTAAAGAAGTC
>ERZ808046.832-NODE-832-length-18711-cov-3.663304_pt1 | contig 18711 bp, 15 predicted proteins | sample MGYA00380196_ERZ808046 | MGnify/ENA primary metagenome ERZ808046 (study PRJEB31490, sample SAMN06133421) | mouse gut metagenome | isolation source: Z6_2 | host: mice | place: China: Chengdu | collected 2015-05 ...
AAAAAAAAAAAAAAAGCCCGGCAAGAAGGATTTACATATGACTTTGCCTATATCCCTGCGGCAGATAAAGTAGGACTGATGCCCGGAAGCAGCCCTATGCACTTTAAACTGATCTTTGAATATCCCACCGGAAGAATCCTTGGTGCGCAAGCTATCGGAAAAGGGAACGTAGATAAAAGAATTGATGTCATTGCAACAATGATTACCATGGGTGGGACATTGGAGGATTTGAAGGAACTGGAGCTTTGTTACGCACCGCTATTCGGGACCGCCAAGGATGTTGTCAACTATGCCGCGCTGGTCGGCTTAAACCTCTTATATGGGAAATTCAGACAAGTGCCCGTAACACAAGTCAGAAAGCTGGTAGAAGAAAATGCATATATTATAGATGTAAGAGAAACAGCAGAATATAGACGCGGGCATCTGATCAATGCAAAAAACATTCCTTTAAGCGAACTTCGGGAAAGGATAAATGAAATCCCGATGGATGTACCTGTATACTTGCACTGCCGTTCCAGCCAAAGAAGTTATAACGCAGTGATGGCACTGCAGGCTCTTGGATATAACAATGTATATAATATCTCCGGATCTTATCTGGGAATCAGCTATTACGAATATTATAACAATCAAATTACAGGAAGAAATAAAATTGTAACAGAATATAATTTCAGATAAAACACTGACATGATTGTCCTTGAAAACTCCGGCTGCAAAGACATTTTATCTTTTCGGCCGGAGTTCATTCATTTCGCAATTTCCGACGTTTAAGTTATTTCAAAATTAAAACATTATTTTTCAAACCAGAAACATTTAATTGAATTGTATCATAATCGGGGCTTTTGACCCCGACATCATGTTATCTAATAATCGTACATTAAGCTTTATTAATCCTGAGATTTTATTTATTTCTCTTTTTTTTTAAATTTTTCATTTAATTCGGCATATAATTTGCTATTATAAATATATATCAGATTCATAAATTCGAGAAAATAATATCTGGAGGTGCTTTTATGATTAAGCTTGCAACAACCGCAATGAACAGTGTATTTGATAAGTATGAAAATATGAAAAAAATGCTCCGAATGATTGATGAAGCCGCTAATAATGAAGCAAAACTCATTGTCTTTCCGGAGGCTTGCCTGATGGGATATCTGCGCTGTCTTACCCGGGTCAGCTATACAGAGCCTCACGATGAGTACGCCTACCATCATGCAAATGCAGAAATAATTCCAGAAGGTTCCTGCGTCCAGTCAATTATAAAGAAAGCAATGGAACGTAAAATTTATGTTGCTTTTGGTCTGACCGAAAAAGATCCTTTCTACGATTTTAAGCTTTATAATAGCGTATGTCTCGTCGGACCGGAAGGCTATATTGGAAAATATGCAAAGGTTCATCAGCCAATGGATGAATGCCATTTATTCTATCATGGAGATGATTTCCCCGTTTTCGATACAGAAATCGGTCGAATCGGACTGATGATCTGCTATGACAAGAACTTTCCGGAGCCGGCCCGCGAACTAGCCCTACAGGGAGCAGATATCATTTGCGTTTCTACTGCCTGGGGGTACGGAGATGACAATATGGATATTTCCACAGATAAATCTTACTATCAGTTCGATATCCTTGATAAGGTGCGTGCGTTGGAAAACCAATGTTTTCTGATTTCTTCAAACCAGTTTGGAATCACAGGCGAATCTAACTATTTCGGGCACAGCAATATCGTAAATCCACAGGGAGTAATCTGCGCCACTGTAGGACTTAAAGAGGGCATTTGCTATCATGATGTGGAGGATGTAAAACAGGCCGTATATGAAGGGAAATATTTTTACTTCGGGTTAAACTTCCTAAAGGACAGACGTCCGTCCGCATACAAATATGCTGCCGGAGAATCCGCTCTGAGTAATATGAGCTATAAGCAGTATAATCTCAAAGCAGAATAACATGGCAGCAGCATATAATGCCAATAAGCGTTCTTACAAACAGGAGGCTGGTAAAAACCAGCCTCCTGTTTACTTCTCTATGTCAGACCCAACCTCTAATCCTTTAATACCGAACTCATCATCTCATCAATTTTTTTCAGTCCGTCCGGTCTGTTCTTTGCTCTGATAAACAACACACTTCCAAGTACAACCCAAATCAAAACCATCAAAATTTCATATGGCCACTTAAGTCCTGAACCCGGAAAACCTGGTAAGGAAATCAGCACAAGGACTGCTCCCATTAAAATTGCGATATACCCGACCGCAACGCTTCCCACCTTATATGGACGCTGCATATCAGGCTCCGATTTTCTTAATTTCACGAATGAAATCGCAACAATCACATATGCAACAACACTGCCAAATCCGCCCGCCGTCGGATACCATACATTTACGCCTCCTCCAAGAAAACCAGACAGCAGCATGAAGATTCCCATTATAATTACAGCTCTGTATGGAGATTGGTACTTCGGATGCAGCTGGCCAAAATACTCTGGTATCATGCCGCCTCTCGACATACTGTAAATCAAACGGCTTCCGTTAATATATGTAGAAATCCACGAGGTAAGGATTCCAAGAATACCTACACAGATCATTGCTTTTCCCGCAAGCGGATTATTATTAAATATCGCAGTCATAGAATCCACTGCCGCCAGCTTAGAGTTCTGAATTTCCCCATGCGATAATCCTAAAGATGTAGCAATAATGGTGACAATGAACCATCCCACTGCTGCCAGCATGACAAGCACAATTACCTTTCCCAGATCCTTCGGTTTTACCACCGACTCTTCCGATGCCTGCGGAATACACTCAAATCCAGCCAAAAATGTTGCACATGTCAGGACATTGGCTGCAATCCCCTTTACTCCGGATGCAATCAGCGGCTCAAAATTTTTTGTATCTCCTTTAAAGAAAGCTGATATTACAAAAATCACAGCAATGAATATCATAATAATAACGGCAATATTTTGGACTCTGGACATTCCCTGAATCCCCATATACGTAAGCCAGATCATAAAGGCCGCCATCACCATATATGCAATCAATGTTCCCAGATGCACTTCATAACCATATACTGTATAAAGTAATGGCGTACTTGTCAGTGGGAAAAGATAATCTAACGCAACAACCGCCGCATTGCACAGCCAGCTTACGAACAAAACCGGATTCAACAGACATGCCCACCCTGCAATAAATGAAGCTCTCGTACCATAAGCCCTCCATGCAAAGTTCTGAGGTCCTCCTGCCTTTGGCATGGCTGATGCTAATTCTCCATAACAAAGTGCCACGAAAATCATCATAACTCCGGCAAACAAAAAGGATAAACATGCACCAAGCATACCGGCGCCGCCAATCCAGGAGGAACCCATTGATATCCAGCCCCATCCGATAATTGCCCCAAATCCTATAGCAAACAAATCAAATTTACCAAGAACACGTTTTAATTCTTTTTTATTTTCCATTATCCATCATTCCTTTCACTCCTTTTAACTGCTGTTTCCAGCCGTTTCATCGCTTCTTCCAGCCGGCTGCGAGGGCACCCGATATTCATTCTCATATGCTGTTCCCCTCCCGGACCAAATAAAACCCCTTCGTCTAATGCTAATCCGGCCTTTTCTTTAAAAAACACCGCCAGTTCTTCATCGGTCATTGTAAGACCGCTGCAGTCTATCCACATCAGATAGGTTCCCTGTAGTTCCGAACACTTTAGCATTGGTAACTTTTCTTTCAAAAAAGATACAACAAAATCTCTGTTTTTCGCCAGATATGCAGTCAGTTCATCCACATAGTTTTCCCCATATTGAAAAGCTGTTTCAAATGCAACTAACGCAAAATTATTCACATTGAACAGTCCCCACGCCCGTCGGAATCCCAACAGTTTATCCCTCAACTTATCGTTTGATACCACGACTGCAGATGTCTGCAGCCCGGCCAGATTAAAGGTCTTTGCCATAGAATAACCTGTAACCGTAATCTGTTCCACCTCAGGAGACAAGTTGGCAAATGGAGTATGGTGATATCCCGGCATGATCAAATCTGAGTGAATTTCATCCGCAAAAACAAAAATCTCATTTCTGATACAAATTTCCGCCACCTTCTCAAGCTCACTTCTCGTATAAACCTTCCCCACCGGATTATGTGGATTACACAAAAGGAGCGCCTTTACCCTTTTCCTTGCTGCTGATTTTTCCAGCTCTTCATAATCAATCTGATATTTGCCGTCCTCACATATAAGACTGCAACGCCTTACACGTCTGTCATTATTTACAATATAATCTGTAAAAGGATAGTAAACCGGCGACATAATAATAATCTCATCTCCTGGCTCTGACACCGCATGGATAAAAATTGCCATAGATGTCAGCACGCTGGGACTAGAAATAATATGGCTGGTATCAACGAGCCACCCATGACGTTTCAAAATCCACTGTTGCAAAATTTTAGCAAAGCTGCCGTCATCATGAGGATATCCATATATAGGGTGTTCTGCTCTTTTTTTCAAAGCTTCTACTACCTCATCTGGCGCAGGCAGATCCATATCTGCAACCCACATTGGGATTACACCGCCATTCTGGTAGCATTCCTGTGCATCCCATTTGCAGCATTGGGTGCCTGTCCGATCGATTATCTGATTAAAATCCACTGCATATACCTCCTGCTTTTAGGCATCTATTTCCACAATTTCTTCTGGTACAAATGTAAAACGTTCATATCCGTTTTCTGTAATTACAATAGAGTCCTCCGGAGTCATTCCACCAAGAACAGCGCTGCTGTATGGAACCTCGCAACTTACTACCATACCGGGCTGGAACGTCTCATCTCCCACATATGGAGAAATATAAGGATATTCTTCTGCAAGAAAATATGTTCCTATAGAATGTCCCAAATGTCCACGCACATAATCAGGAACTGTCTTCCGTACAATCGCCATTACCTCTTTGTATACATCTGCAATTTTTACGCCGGGTCCTACCATTTCCAATTCTCTGTGATATCCCTCCATAAGAGCCGCATAAATCCTTTTAGCCTCATCAGATGCTTTTCCAACAGAATATGCCCTACAGATATCACTGATATATCCAAGATAGAAAGGTCCGCAATCCATTCTCACAATATCGCCCTTACGCAAAACATCCTCTGGCGGAATTTCAAAATTTCCAAAATATCTTCCGCCAACAGATAGAACCGGTCTTGCTCCTGTAATCCCCTCTCCTTCCGCAAAACAATTCTGATATGCCAAATTTACGAGACTGCCCACTGTCATTCCTTCATGCATTGCTTTTGCCGTGGCATTCATCTGTCTTTCGCTCATCTGAGCCGCCGTCCTTAACACCTCAATCTCCCATTTTGTTTTAATCATTCTCGCGCGGCTAAGCACCTCATCGCAATCTACATAGGTGCAGGAGCCTGCATTATCCTGAAAAACCTTCATTGCGTCATATGTAAGCAGCTTCGACTGAATTCCAATCACAGCATCCGGCTTCTTTGCTTTAATAATATCAAGCGCCTGACGGAATGTCCTACTGCCATCAACTGTAGACGGGCGGACTTTTGGTGCCGGTTTTCCTGTAATTGTTTCTAATCCATCTATAAAAATACCTGTTGTAGACACATCAATTTTACAGCCCGGCACCTGGTCAAGTGACATCGTCTCATAATCCGGCATAATAACCGTAAACTCTCCCTCTGCCGGACATACTGCAATACAATAGCCTGGAACATTTGTTACCTTTTGAAATGTGCTGTAATGCCCCGTCGCATAATAAATAGCTCCAAACTCTGTCAAAATCAATCCGTCTACACCTTTCTGACGCATGACAGACTGGATTCTGTCCTGAAATTCCTTTTGATTCCGTTCACTGAATAAAACTTTTCTTTTTTCTTCCATATGGTTTATCCTCTCTTTCGATTATTATGTTTTTATATCTAGCAAGATTCATGCCAAAACACAATAATGAATATTGACAAGCTCTCTTCTCCACTTTATTTATACTTATATTATATTTCTAATAATATTTTTTCAAAATCGGAATCTGCGTTTTAGAATTGAAATATTTCAATTCCGGCAAATAGATTCTTATTTTTGTCGCGGGGAGCGTAATAAACCGTTCTGTATTAAAATACCTTTCCGGCAAATAATGTTCCCGCCCCTCTGCCCTTTATAATATCATATAGTGCTTCGGGATTTTTCCCATTTGTGATAATTGTATCTATTCCTTGTGCATTAGCTAATCCAGCAGCCTGCAGCTTGGTTTTCATGCCGCCCGTTCCACGCCTTGAACCTGCCCCGCCTGCAAGAGAATGTACTTTCTCGTCAATCTGCTCTATCCTTTTTATCAGTTTTGCATCGGGGTGCAGACGTGGGTCTGCGTCATACAGACCGTCAATATCGGACAAAATGACTAACTGCTTTGCTCTGCATAAAACAGCGACAACGGCAGAAAGCACATCATTATCACCAAACAGCCTGTCCTCTGATTCTATTTCTGTATAGCTGACAGAATCGTTTTCATTGACTACTGGAATAATTCCCATTTCAAGCAATGCGTTAAATGTATTTATCAGATTTTCCTTTTTTTCTTCCTGCTCAATGTCCTTCGCGTTTAACAGGATTTGTGCGATTGTCTTGTCATAATCGCCAAAAAATTTATCATACAGATACATAATGCTACATTGCCCTACCGCCGCCGCTGCCTGTTTCATCCGCATACTGGCGGGGCGTCCTTTCATGTTCAGCTTATTTGTTCCTACCGCAATCGCGCCGGAAGAAACTAAAATCACTTCATAGCCCATATTCTGAATATCTGACAGAGTACACGCAAGGCGGTCAAAGGAACGCAGGTTACTTTTTCCCATTTCATTTGTAAGGGTGGAAGTCCCTACTTTTATCACAATCCTGTTTTGGTAAAGTCTCATGTCACACCTCAATCTGGGTGGCAGTATGCTTGGTAAAGGGTAGAAACTTTTTGTATATATCTTCTGTCCGCACTTTCATATACCCTGTTGTCGTACCGTCACTGCACCCATACCATTCTTCCGAAAGCACTTCTTTGTCGAATACAATCTGCACGTTGTTTCCCTTGTCTAAAAGCGCACTGAAAACAGTGGCCGCACCGATTTTTGTGCCGAGCATGGTTTCCATATCTCCTGTAGGGGCAAAGGAAACACGGGCAACGCCTAACGCATTGCTGAAGTTTTTGGAGCGAAACGACTTGTTTCCTGCCGTAATAAACAAATAAAATTGTGTCTGCTGACGATTGCAGAGAAACAGGGTTTTTACCATGTGCGTATTCATTTTTTCATCAATGGCTACACAATCCTCCATAGTAATCGCCTCGTCCGTATCAACCCGTTCAAAAGGAATTTGCAGTTCCCCTAACACCTTGTAAACAAGTTCTTGAAGTCTTGTCTGAAAATGAGAGGGGGCTTCGGTCTGAATTTCACTAACATAAAACATTTTTGCTCACACTCCTGCCTTGACTTTTTTGCGTATTCAGTTTATCATTTATTTCACGATAACAAAAGCGAATGTTTATCATGTAAAGCATGATAAAATCAGATATAAGGCGATGGCGATATGGATATGAACATTCAAAAATACATGGCATTTGTAAAAACGGTGGAGTATGGAAGTTTTACAAAAGCCGCTGAGATACTGAACTACTCCCAATCCGGCATTAGCCGCATGATTAACGATTTGGAAAAAGAATGGAAAGTTGTTTTACTAGAAAGAGGAAAGTCCGGCGTAAAACTGACAAGCGATGGAATGAAACTGCTTCCCTACGTAAAAAATGTCTGTATGGAATACGAAAAATTGCAGATGGAAGTAGACGAACTGAACGGACTGCAATCGGGGCTTATCCGTATCGGCACATTCTCAAGTGTGGCGACACATTGGCTTCCAAACATTATCAAAAATTTTCAGAGAAGCTATCCGGGCATCGATTATGAACTGCTTCTTGGCGATTATACGGAAATTGAAGAATGGATAGCAGACGGACGTGTTGACTGCGGTTTTCTGCGCCTCCCTGCCCGCCATGAATTAGAAACCTGTTTTTTGGAACAGGACAGGCTTCTTGTCATTCTGCCGGAAAATCATTCTCTTGCACATCTTGAAAAATTTCCAGTAACAGCCTTGTGTGATGAGCCGTTTATGCTATTGGAAAAGGGTGTAAAAGCGGAAATTTCAGAGATATTTGAACGCTGTAATTTAACACCTAAAATTCATTTTACAACGTGGGATGATTACGCTATCATGTCAATGGTGGAAAGCGGACTTGGTATCAGCATTTTACCGGAATTGATACTCTCGCGGGTTCCTTATCGAATTGTTGCAAAAGAATTAGATGTTCCCGCATACAGAAAAATCGGTATTGCCCTACGAAGCAAGAAAAATGCTTCTCTAGCAGTAAAACGATTTTTAGAGCATTTGCAGTATCGTTAAATTTACGCAAAATAAATATTAAAGCACACTTATATTCAACCAGCTTTTTTCTGAATATAGGTGTGCTTTCTCCGTCAATCACAACATTACTTCAAGTGCGGCCATCTTGAACACCCGATTTTTTACAGCTCAACATCTATAAAATAAGCTTCATCAATCAAAATATATTCACACCCATACTTTTTACACATTTCAAAATTATGTATATTTTCTTCGAGTACTGATTCTTTTGTACACCACGAATCATCAAGACGATTTTCCACGGCATTGGCATATTCTTTGATTTGATTAAAATGCTTATTAATATAAGCTTCTGACATAACAAGGCAATAGTATTTTATCTCTTTCAAATACTCATTATCAAAATCTTCTTTCCAGTCAAAAGGAATATATCCGCCTTCAATTACAAGATTCTGACCGTTTTCTATTACCGTCTTAATTATTTCTCTGATAATCGGCCAAAGATATCCTTCAAGTTCCGTATCATCTTCTGGTGTCAGGGTTGTATTTCCGCTTCTAATAAGCCCCATTTTTAAATGATCGATAGAAAGATACGAAAATTTATATTTTTCCAACAATTTTTGTGCCAGTACAGTTTTCCCTGTGTGTGAAGCCCCTGCTATCAAAATAATCATTTTCTTATCCTCACAAATTATCTACGTATATAAACTAAATCAGTTATCCCATTATATGTCTGCGTTTTTAACAATTTAAGTTTTATTTCTTTTTCTGTACTTCCAAATAATCGAATACCAGAGCCTAATAGCGTTGGAATAACAGAAATATAGTATTCGTCAATCAAATCCTTATTCATTAACTGCTGAACTAAATTCGCTCCACCGCAAATCCAGATATTTTTCCCTTTTTTTGATTTTAATTTTTTTATAAGGTCAATCGGTTCTTGACCAGTAAAGCGGATTTTCTCTGTGGCAGCTCGCTCGTTATGTGTGAACACATAAGTAATAAAATCACCGTATACCCATTCTGTTGGTGAAAGTTCTGTGGTAATTTGATGGTATGTGTTCCACCCCATTAAAACCGTATCGATATCTTTCACAAATTCGGAATACACATCCAAATTTTCACTATCGCAGCCTTGGCCACTTAACCAATTAACGCTGCCTCTGCTATCTGCTATATAACCATCAAGACTCATTGCAATAAATAAAACAACTTTTCTCATATCAACTTATCTCCCAAATCCCGATTTTCTGTTTTCTTCCAGCATCAAAATTATACCTCGAATCTTTGCAAATTTCCATACGAAACAATAACCTATTTCTGAACACAAAAAACGGCTGGATGCATTTGGTAATTTGCTGGTGGAATGCCAGACCTTGGAGCCAAAGTCTCTTCCATCATGGCAGCCTGATATTCAATGTTTGAACCACAATTTATCAGTTACTCCATTAACAGCACAGCAGGCATATCTATGCCGGAAAGTAAATAGGTGTCACATAAAGATGGGAAAAAGTAATATTGCAATCAGGCTCATCGTTCTTGCCTGTGAAAATCAAGATGAAATTCATTATGCAATACCCGTAAGAAACATGTTGTATGATGCTCTGAATTATGTAGAATTTAATGTTACTTTTCACGGGGCCGGGCACGCCGCTGCCCGGCATCCGAGCCAGTAAAGCGCCCCTTTCGGGCATTTGATTGCTCCTCGGGAAATCGACGATCGAAACTGCTTCGGAGAGGATTTACAGACTGTATCTAAGATGTTACAATACAGAAAAAACAAGCAAAAACTGCTTGATTACGCAAAGGAAAAATGAGTCGGATGCGCAGATAACGGATAGATTTACAGCCATGCAGAAAGAGAAAGTGCATTCTCTCATGTAGGAACAAGGAAAGAGTATAGAAAGGAGTACCCCCCCTCGTGTTACTTGAACAATTAAAGGAAGAAAAAACATTTACCACACATGAAAAGGATGTGGCTCGCTATATTCTAAGCCATCCCGAGGCTGTTCTTGGCATGTCCACAGGCGAACTGGCGCGCGCTTCCCTGACTAGCAAGGCAACTGTCGTCCGGTTGAGCCAGAAACTGGGACTGGTTGGCTATCAGGAACTGAAACTCCGTCTTGCCGCGGAAATCAGTCAGAAAAATCGTTTGGACGTGCTCTTGGAAAATGAACCTATTACCAACGGAAGTACTTATGAAGATATCATCAAAACTCTTCCGGGAATCTATGATAAGGCGGTAACAAACACCCGTCTTTCACTGGATAAGAACTGCATGAAACGGATTAACCAATACCTTCAGCATACTGAATGTATCGATATCTACGGTACGGGAATCAGCTATATTCTCGCCCAGTCGGCTGCTTTTAAATTCAGCACCCTGGGCATGGAATGTTCCGCCTATGAGAGCATCAATTCTCACTATCTGGCGGCACGTAAGCACAAAAAGACGATTTCATTTTTGATAACATTTACCGGTTCTAACCACACTGTCATCCGCATGGCAAGATATCTGCGGGAGGCAACCGAAAATTATGTAGTCGGAATCGTTGGTCCTCATCACACGGATATGCGTCAGTACTGCCATGAAATCGTAGAAATTTCCAACCGGGATTCTATCTTAAGTCTGGATGTCATAAGTTCCTTTTCGGCTGCGACCTATGTACTGGATATTTTCTTTGCATTTCTTCTCTCAAAACGGTATGAGGAACATGCCCGTTCCTCTCTGGAAATGTTGAACCATGTACCGCTGATCTGGGATGAGGCCTTCTTCAAAGACAAATTGGAAAATTTGTGAAAACCTGAACCGCCGTTCCAAAAAACGGCGGTCTTTTTTGTAATCTTTGAAACACTGAAACAATCCCCTTTTAAATAATTGTTTTCAGGGAAATCTCATGATATGTTAGACCTATCAAAAACAAAGACGTACAGGCACTAAATGCTCATAACTAACCGACTAGTAAGTTCGTGAGTCACCTCACTAACGGCGTCGGCATGTATCGCACGTAAGCGGCTAAAACACAGCCGCTAAATGCTCATAACAAGGAGGAGAGAAAAATGGGTAAGTATCAGGCGTTGGCAAAAGAAATCGTAAAAAACGTCGGCGGAAAGGAAAATGTATCCGGTCTGGTCCACTGTATTACAAGGCTCCGTTTTACTTTGAAGGACGAGAGCCGGGCGAATGATGATGTATTAAAAAATATGGAAGGTGTCGTCACCGTTATGAAAAGCGGCGGGCAATATCAGGTTGTAATCGGCAATCACGTGCCGGAGGTATTTGAAGATGTTATGGAACTGCTTGACTTTTCTGAAACAGCATCTGCACCGGAAGAAAAGAAATCCGGAAAGCTTTTGGACCGTGCCATTGATGTAGTATCAGGTATTTTTCAGCCGATTCTTGGAATTATGGCTGCCTGTGGAATGTTGAAAGGTCTGAACACGCTTTTTGTTACACTGGGATTATATGCTGCTGACTGCGGCGGATATATGATCATCAACGCCGCCGGAGATGCGCTTTTTACATTTCTTCCGCTGTTCCTGGGATATACCGCAGCAAAGAAATTTAATCTGAAACCGATGCTCGGTCTTGCCATCGGCGCTGCCATGTGTTATCCGGGCATCCAGCTTGCTTCCCTGTCGGCAGGTACGGACGCTCTCTACACCGTACTGAGCGGGACAATGTTTGAATCACCTGTATATATCAATTTCTTCGGAGTCCCGGTGATTTCCGTTGACTATACAGGAACCGTCATTCCGGTTATTCTGGCTGTCTGGTTTGCATCCAAATGCGAGAAACTGTTTAACAAGTTCGTTCCGGATCTTGTAAAATTCTTCTTCGTACCGATGCTGACACTGCTTGTAACCTTGCCGGTTTCCATATTGTTCCTCGGACCGGTTGCAACTTTCGGTTCCACACTGATTTCAGAATTTACACTTGCAATCCGCAGCTTCAGCCCGCTGCTTGCAGGCGGAATTGTAGGGCTGACATGGCAGATTCTCGTTATTTTCGGTATGCACTGGGGATTTATCCCGGTCTATATCAACAACGTAATGACTCTCGGTTACGACAATGTCATGATGCCGTTCTTTGCCTGTACATTTGCTACGTCCGCAGTTGTACTTGCGATATTCTTCAAGACAAAGGATAAGAAGTTAAAGGAAATGGCTATCCCGAATTTTATATCCGGCATTTTCGGCGTAACAGAACCTGCAATTTACGGTATCTTACTTCCGTTGAAAAAACCATTTATCATCAGCTGTATCGCCGGCGGAATCGGCGGAGCATTTTACGGACATTTTAACTTCCGCAAATTCATTTTAGGCGGTATGGGAATCTTTGAGCTGCCGAATATGATGAACCCGGATGGGACTTCTGGAAATATCATTGTCGCCTTTGCCGGAATCGCAATTTCCATGGCAGTGGGATTTATCCTGACAATGATTTTCTACAAAGATAAGACTGTAAATGCGTTAGAATCCGGTTCTGAAAACAAGGACGGCAATGTGGCAGTGACTGTTGAAAGCAAGGCTGTTGAAAACAAGACTGTTTCATCGGATGAACCTTTGATTGTCGCAAGCCCGCTGAAAGGCACGGTCGTCAGACTTTCTGATGTGAAAGACGAAGCATTTTCCTCAGGAGCACTCGGCATGGGTGCTGCCATCCGGCCGGAAGAGGGTATTTTATACGCACCATGCGACGGAACGATTTCCGCTTTCTTCCCGACAGGACACGCAGTCGGACTGACATCCGACACCGGACTTGAGCTGCTGATGCACGTAGGTATGGACACAGTACAGCTGGAAGGAAAGGGATTCCACCCACTGGTTCAGACCGGAGATGTTGTAAAGAAGGGACAAAAGCTTCTGGAATTTGATATTGCACTTATTGAAGCGGAAGGATATTCTCTTGTAACACCGGTTCTGGTTACAAATTCTGATGATTATGAAAATATCGCTGTCACCGGACAGGCACAGCTACAGCCTGCTGATACACTGCTGACGGTTTCTTGCAACAGTTTAACGTAGGACTTTGCACTTGCTGCAAAGTCCGTAAGGAAGTGTGATGGGGAGAGAATCCGGCTCCTTCACCGCAGGTGAGCTTATACTTTGTCGGACGTACGTCCGCCCGTCCCGCAGGGACATGGGTTAAGGGATGCCCTTTGGGTATTATGAGCCGGATTCCTATAACTATGAAGCCGAAGGCTGAATAGTTACTATTTCTTGAAAGGACTGACACTATGAGAAAAGATTTTTTATGGGGCGGCGCAACAGCCGCCAACCAGTCCGAGGGCGGCTGGCAAAAAGACGGCAGAGGTCCTGCCATCGTGGATGTAATCCCACACGGAAAAGACAGAATGTCTGTTATGGACGGAACGCTGGATTATCGCGAACTTCCTGATGGTTCCCGCTTCCCCGGAAGAGAAGCGATCGATGCATACGGACACTACAAAGAGGACATTGCACTGTTTGCGGAAATGGGTTTCAAATGCTTTCGATTTTCCTTTTCATGGTCCCGCATTTTCCCGACAGGTGAAGAAGAACAGGCAAACGAAACCGGGCTTAAGTTTTACGAAGATTTCATCGATGAACTGCTGCGCTATCGTATCGAACCGGTCATAACCATCTGCCATTTCGACATTCCACTGGCTCTTGTAGAAAAATACGGTTCCTGGAAAAGCAGAAAAGTAATCGACTGTTATTTAAAATACTGCGATGCGATTTTCCGCCGTTTTAAAGGAAAAGTCCGTTACTGGATTACATTTAACGAAATCAACATGCTCATGCATCTTCCGTTCATGGGGGCGGGCATCCGTTTTGAAGAAAACGAGGACCCGCTCGCGGTAAAATATCAGGCAGCCCACAATGAACTTGTAGCCTCTGCCATGGCAACGCGGCTGGCTCACAAAATCAGCCCCGATTTCCAGATTGGCTGTATGCTGGCTGCGGGCAGCGTCTATCCGTATAGCTGCAATCCCGCAGACGTCTGGGCAAGTATTAAAAAAGACCGGGAAAATTATTTCTTTACAGATATACAGGTACGCGGAAGCTATCCCTCCTATGCGGAAAAATTTCTGGAGAAAAAAGGAATCCACTTAGAGATGGGAGCAGACGACCTGGAAATTCTCAAAGAAAATACAGTAGATTTTGTTTCTTTGTCCTATTATAACAGCCGCTGTGTACGCGCCGACGGACAGGGCGGGGCCTCCGGAGGAAATGTATTTGCCTCCGCCAAAAATCCTTATCTGGAATGCAGTCAGTGGGGATGGCCGATTGACCCGATGGGGCTGCGGATTACGTTAAACGCACTGTACGACCGTTATCAGAAGCCTCTTTTCATCGTGGAAAATGGTCTTGGAGCCTTAGATGAACTCGAAGAGGATGGAACAATCAACGACGACTACCGCATTGATTACCTCGGCACACATATCCGCGCTATGATGGATGCCGTAGACGAGGACGGCGTTGACCTTCTCGGCTACACCACATGGGGATGTGTCGATCTGGTCAGCGCCACTACCGGAGAAATGTCGAAGCGGTACGGTCTGATCTATGTAGATAAAGATGATAGAGGAAACGGCTCGCTTCGCAGAATCCCGAAAAAATCCTTCGGCTGGTATAAAGAAGTGATTGCCACGAATGGAGAGGTTTTGAAAACTCAATAATTGCCGGTAAGTGTATTCTCCTCACCGGACGCGCACTATGACAAAGGGACTGTTTTTACAGCCCCTTTGTAACTATTTTTATCGCTTTTCAAGTACGTCTTTCTCGTATTTTCTAACTTCCTGTATCCATTCCATTCCTACCGGAACGTCATGAATCAAGCAGTAATATTCCCATACTGCATTCACCGGCATATTTTTCAATTCCTCACTCATTGCAAGACAAAATGTTGTGTCATTGTTCCGTTCAGAATCTTTCATCAACGAATATGGCTCCAGCAGAGCAGCAAGTAAAGCTTTCTGCGTTGCTCTTGTTCCGATAACCCAGGCAGCAATCCTGTTAATACTTGCATCAAAAAAGTCCAGACCGAAAGCAGTTTTCTGTATCGCATCGCATCGCACGATTTCTCTCATCAAATGATACAGCTCATCATTCTGTATCACTACATGATCACTATCCCAGCGCACGCCTCTGCTTGTGTGAAGCATAATCTTATCTAAATACAACAGGGAAGCAGAAATTTTATCCGCAACACTTTCTGTCGGATGAAAATGCCCCATATCATAGGTCAGTACGATGTTTCTGCTCAGAGCATATCCAAAACACACCTCTGCCGAACCGACAGTGAAGCTTTCCATACCCAGTCCAAACAACTTGCTTTCAATAGAATCCTGCATATATGTCTTCGGGATTTCTTCTTCCAGCACTCTATCCAGACTTTCCACAAACAACTTCCTTCTTTCAAGACTATCTACCGGAAATTCTTTCGATCCGTCAGGCAGCCAATGGTTTAACATGCATGGCGTCCCCTGTCTCTTTCCCATTTCCGCTGCAATTTTCCGGCAGCGTTTTGAATGTTCAATCCAGTACTCTCGTATTTCCGGGTCATAATCAGCGAATGTATAGCCTTGTGCCTTTGGATGCGAGAAACATGTTGTATTAAAATCCAGAGCAATTTTCTGCTCTTCTGCCCAATCCATCCATCCTGCAAAATGTTTCTTTTCAATTTTATTCCGCTCTACAGGCACTCCATTTGACTCAAGATAGATTGCATGAATATTTGCCCGTTGTTTCCCCGGTATGAGGGAAAATGCTTTTTCATAATCTTGGCGAAGCTCATCAGCATTCCTGGCCCGCCCCGGATAATTCCCTGTAGCCATAATTCCGCCGGACAGCTCTTCACCTTCTGCTGTGCATCCGGCAAAATCATCCCCCTGCCAGCAATGCATGGAAATTTCAATTCCATCCAGCAGTCTTAATGCCTTTTCTGTATCTACACCGATTTCCGCATACCTCTGCTTCGCGGCCTCATACGCTTTTAAAATCCCCTGTTCTGTCATTTGCTTCTTCTCTCCTGTTCTGTGATTACCTTCAACTCTAGTCCTAATACTTTGGCAACTGCTCTAAGCTTCCGCACATGCAGCCCTTTTGAGAGTACACCATGATGACTCGGACCTTCCATGCTCCACGCATTTACAAATTCTTCCATATCCATTGGGAACTTCACTCGCAGATTCGTATCCCCCAACTGTAGTACAGGGCCCTCCACGCTCATTCCTTCTGCGGCTACAAGCTTATAATTTCCATCCGCCTTCTCTGTCAGCGCAAGCATCGTAACCGCTCCTGATTCCAGGTGAAACTGTGTCATATAGCCCTTGCCAGATTTTCCATGAAATACATTGCTCATCTTGAGCACTGCCTTCTCTCTGGAAATATTGGCATCACAGGCGCCACTGTGTCCAATAAGACAGATTCCATCTGTAAAATCCATAGAATATAACTCTGCCGTCATTGCATTTCCCGCCAAAGCTCTCATAATTACCATTGCCAGAGCTGATTTTATATCCCCTTCCGGTGCATTTGCCATACCTTCTGTCATCATCAGCGTCATTGCCGGATTTAATGCCGCAACCAGATCCACCTGTGATTCCGGTGCATCAAATTCATAATGCGTCGCAAAAGAGTGTAAGCGGTACTTTTCAGCAATCCGCTCCAGTCCTTCCGCCGTCCTCGCAATATAAGCTATATCCGCTTCCTGCACCTGACTGTCAAGGTCAAAAGTTCTGCCCATTTCATCTATTCTCTTCTGAACATCTTCCGATGACGCTTTTTCACCTTCCCGGATAATTTCTTCCCAGTCCAGATGATACACATAAGTTCCAAATTTTTCAAATATCCGGCTTTCATTCACGCACAGATCCATCATCCCCTGATATGGATGCCCGAACAATCCCAGATTTCCATTTGCTAAAGTGCTTTTGATAAGCGCCGCATCGCACCAGTCCTCTAATTTTTCAACAATATCCGATCCCTTTTCCATGTGCCCCGTAACTACCGCAAATTGTTTTCCAAGACAGGAAAGTACTGCAGTTGCTTCCGGCACTCCCGCACAGGTAATACCTTCGCCGAGCCAGTCTCCAATTCCTTTTACGTTCGCATAATCCAGAGCTTTTTTATACTGTACATTCAATATCACAACCGGAACAGACAGATTCCGTACCACCGGCGCAATATACACGGAGGCTGCATAAGTAAGCATCTGGCAGAAAATAACTTCTACTTTTTTCTCTTCAAAAGTCTTTCCCGCTTCTCTGGCAAGCTCTTCTGAATCGATGATGCCCACATCCTCAATTTCTACTTTATCAGAATTGAATTTACCTTTCAGCTCCTGATGGTGAAATTCACAGTTTTCCCGCATTCCTTCAAACTGTCCCCAGTAAGGCTGTAATCCTACTGCCATAAATCCTACCGTTGCTTTTCTCATACTCCGTTACCTCCCTTGAATTACAAAATTACATACTCACATCCCAGCATTTCCGCCACTTTCACAAATAGTGACGCATTGTGCCCGATGCTCATTGCACAGTGGTGAGTCGGACCCTCTTTAAACCAATTATTATAGTAAGTATCAATGTCTACCGGGAATTTCACATGGGTCTGAGTATTTCCAACCTGCATAATTTCCGCATCTGTAGACTCGCCTTCACTAATAATCAATTTAATCTTTCCTTCTCCTGTCTGCGTCAATCCCAGCATCGTAACCGGTCCGCTCATAACCTTCGCTTCGACAGATACACCGGTTCCTTGTTTTCCATGGTACAGTCCCATACCTCTAAGTATCGGTTTTTCTTTAGAAATCTTAATGTGGAACGGTCCATCATGTCCTAACAGGATTGTTCCATCCTCATAATCTGCCGTGACGATTTCGCAATAACTTCCACCTGTTCCCAGTGTATCACAGATTTTCATCGCTATGCCAGTCTTAATATCCCCCTCACCTGCACACGGAATGCCATTGGCAGTCAAAAGAGAATGTCCTACGATGAATCCTCCCTGCAGTTCCTGGTAAGGGTTCCCCGGCACACTGTGATAATAATACACAAGAGCATCTAAATTATAATCTTTCACAAGTTGTTCCTGCGCCACTGCCACATGTCCGGACCACCGAAGTTGTTCTTCTGTCGGCTTCTTGGCAATCGGATCCGCCTGAGAGTCGCCGCTGATTTGGAACATTTCATAAATATCTTTCAGTTTATCCTCTATCTCCTGTTCTGTTACTTTCTCCATTCTCGCATTTAAATCACACATCTCTATAATTTCTACATGAATGCCTGTCTGTGCCTGAAGCATCGTGTAGTCGCTGTACATATGCAGCATTCCATG
>ERZ808046.833-NODE-833-length-18704-cov-5.564074_pt1 | contig 18704 bp, 22 predicted proteins | sample MGYA00380196_ERZ808046 | MGnify/ENA primary metagenome ERZ808046 (study PRJEB31490, sample SAMN06133421) | mouse gut metagenome | isolation source: Z6_2 | host: mice | place: China: Chengdu | collected 2015-05 ...
TGGATTTTACAAAAAAAGTATACCGGTTTATGATCAAGAAAGATGTCATTTCAGGAATCCAGATATGCCGGATACTGCTGGAGCAGAATCTGGTGGAAATCCCGGACGAGGAGGAGGAACAGTTCCTTAAAGGGAGCGAGAGCGCCTATACCTTTATGATGAACCGGATCAAAAATCTGGATATCACCCCGGCCCAGCTCGCCCTGGACCCCCATTCGGCTTCCATGGTCATCACGGATGTGAATACCGGGGATGTACTGGCCCTTGTATCCTATCCCGGCTATGATAACAACAAAATGGCCAATGGGGTCAATGCGGAATATTATTCCCAGCTTTTAAATGACCAGTCGACCCCTTTGATCAACTACGCTACAAGGCAGATGACGGCACCCGGTTCAACTTTCAAGCTTGTAACGGCAACCGCCGGGCTTATGGAAGGCATCATAAACACAAATACTACTTTTCCCTGTAACGGGGTTTTTGACAAAATCGAGCCCCCTCCCACCTGCTGGATCAATCCCGGCAGACATGGCTCCCTAAATCTGGCCGGAGGCATCAGACATTCCTGCAACCCGTTTTTTTATGAACTTGCATACAGGATGGGAACCGTAGGGGATACCTATTCACCCGAAGCAGGGGTCAGGAAAATGGAATATTACGCAGATCTGTACGGACTTACGGAGCCTTCCGGTATTGAAATAGAAGAATCCCTTCCGGAGGTTTCTTCCATGGACCCTGTCCGTGGTGCTATCGGACAGGATAACAGCGCTTACTCCACAGCGGGAATTGCCAGATATATCACCGCAGTAGCCAACAGCGGCACCTGTTACGACTTAACACTGGTGGACCATATTACGGATCACAGCGGGATCCTGCTCAAAGAAGGCGGCGCAAAGGTAAGAAATACCATAGATCTGGACACGGCAGGGTGGAATGCCATCCATCAGGGCATGAGACAGGTAATTGAAGCCAAAAGCTATTATAATGATCTGGGTGTCAATGTTGCGGGAAAGACAGGTACGGCGGAAGAAAACAAGAATCGTGCCAACCATGCCCTTTTTGTCTGCTATGCGCCTTATGAAAATCCGGAGATTGCCGTGGTCACAAGAATTGCCTACGGTTACACCTCGAACTATGCGGCCCGCACCACCAAAGATGTCATCCAGTATTATTTTGACCTGGTGGATGAAGAAGAACTGATCAAGGGAACAGTCGGTCAGATGAATGTCAGCACGGCTGTCACAGATTAACACCTAAAAGGAGCGGTTTATTGTGAAAAATTCGGTCATTATAAAAAGTTTTCCCAGCGGAATTGTGCTGTATCTGGATGCGGAGATGCCTTTTGAGCTTCTGCTGGCGGATATTGAAGAAAAGTTCAGGGAATCCAGCAGCTTTTTCAAAGATGCACGCATGGCCCTTTCCATCAAGGGGCGGGATCTATCGCCCCGGGAAGAACAGAAAATCATCTATGCCATCCATACAAACTCCCAGCTCCGCATTATCTGTCTGGTGGGAGAGGATGACGAAACCAACCAGAGCTTTGTAAAAGCTTTACAGCAGACCGACTTTTCAGGGGAGTTTTCCCTGAACAATGAAGGCCATTTTTACAGGGGGACACTGAAAAACGGACAGGTACTGGAAACAGAATCCAGTATTGTGATCCTGGGGGATGTATACCCCGGGTCCGCCATTATATCCGCCAGGGATGTGATTGTCCTTGGAGGGCTTTACGGGGAAGCCTATGCCGGGGGAAACGGCAGTTCAGGCCACTATGTGGCAGCGCTTGAAATGTCACCAGAAAGACTTAAAATCGGTGATTTCAAATACAAATCCAAAGATAAAATTTCTAAATGGTCCATAAAACCGAAGGTACAGCCGAAAATTGCATACGTGAAAGATAAAAAAGTGATCATTGATTCTCTTACAAAAGATTTACTGAGTGAATTGCCTGTTTAAAATAAGGATATTTCTCAGGGGACGATAATTCATTATATCAGCCGCCTAGGGGCGGCGAAACGGAGGTATGTATGAGTGAAGTAATTGTCGTCACATCAGGGAAAGGCGGTGTGGGTAAGACCACCACATCTGCAAACATAGGAACAGGTCTGGCCGCTATGGGAAAACGTGTGGTACTTATTGACACAGATATCGGCCTTCGCAATCTCGATGTAGTGATGGGATTGGAAAACAGAATCGTATACAATCTTGTGGATGTAGTGGAAGGAAAGTGCCGTATCAAGCAGGCTCTGATCAAGGACAAGCGTTATCCCAGCCTGTATCTGATGCCCTCGGCCCAGACAAAGGACAAGACTGCGGTAAATCCCGAACAGATGGTGAGAATGATCAACCAGCTCCGGGAACAGTTTGACTATATCATACTGGACTGTCCCGCAGGAATTGAACAGGGATTTAAAAATGCCATAGCAGGCGCCGACAGGGCCCTTGTGGTGACTACTCCCGAAGTATCTGCAATCAGGGATGCGGACCGTATTATTGGTCTTTTGGAGGCCAGCGATTTCAGCAAGATCGACCTGATCATCAACAGGCTCCGGTATGACATGGTAAAACGCGGCGATATGATGAGCGCGGCGGATGTTGTGGATATTCTGGCTATCAGTCTGATCGGTATTGTACCCGATGATGAAAATGTGGTCATAGCCACCAATCAGGGGGAACCTCTTGTTGGGAATAATACACTGGCAGGAAAAGCATACCAGAATATATGTTATCGGGTGACCGGAAAAGATATCCCGTTTCTGGAATTTGAAAAGGGAGTTTCTTTCTGGACCAGAGTGTCAGGGATTTTTCACAAAAATTAGGAGGTGGGCAATATGGGGATCAAGAGCTTTTTTAGCAGAAGAAAATCAAGAGAAATCGCAAAAGACCGTTTGAAGATACTGCTCATTTCCGACCGGGTCAACTGTTCACCGGAAATGATGGAGATGATCAAGACAGATATCGCCAAGGTTATCTCAAAATACATGAAGATCGATACGGAGAGCATGGAAATACAGATTGCCAAGACAGACAGTAAGGGACGGGACAAAACCCCTATCCTGTATGCCAATATACCAATCCTTGATTTACATAAGAATGTCAACTGATCCGGAAGCTATACTACGGGTTTCCGGGCCAAAGACTTTGTTATAAAGGTGAAAAGATGCTGAAACAGTACAAAATACGTCATTATAATTTTAAACTTGTGATTTATGTGATTGCGCTGGCGGTAATCGGAATCATTGCCGTGGGCAGCGCGGAACCGGAGCTGCAGAACAGACAGATCGCGGGCTTTGCCTTCGGTCTGTTTCTGATGCTGGTGATTTCCCTGTTTGATTACTCTGTGATACTGAACCTGTACTGGGTCATGTATATAGTAAATGTGGTTCTGCTGGTTATGGTTATTGTTATGGGAAAAACGGCTAACAATGCACAGCGCTGGCTTACCATAGCGGGAATCCGGTTTCAGCCTTCCGAGCTTGCCAAAATACTGCTTATCCTGTTTTTTGCCCAGCTTATTTTAAGGCATCAGGAACAGCTCAACACCTTCAAGTATCTTATCTTAAGTGTTGTGCTGTTCGCCATACCGGCGGCGCTGGTTTACGAGCAGCCCGATCTTTCCACAACCATCATCATCTGCCTGATTTTCTGTGTGGTCATGTTCGTGGGGGGCCTGAGCTGGAAGGTGATAGGGGGAACTCTGGCGGTGGTGGTTCCGGCTTTCCTGATTTTCATGTATCTGGTTCTGCAGCCGGATCAGAAGATCATAAGCGAGGATCACCTGTATCAGCTTAACAGGGTGATTTCCTTTTTTAATAAGGAGGATTTCGCCAATTCCTTGGGATATCAGCAGGAGTATTCCGTTATGGCCATCGGTTCCGGACAGTTCAGCGGAAAGGGCTATAAGAACAATCAGATCAGTTCCGTAAAAAACGCCAATTTTATAGCAGAACAGCAGACAGACTTTATTTTTGCGGTGATCGGAGAAGAATTTGGTTTTGTGGGCACCTGTACGGTAATTGTGCTTGTTCTGCTGATCAGCATCGAGTGTCTTTTGACGGCAAAGAGGGCCAAGGATATAGCCGGGACGATTATCGCGGCGGGGGTAGGTTCCATGATCGGCTTTCAGGCTTTCGTCAATATCGGGGTAGTGACCTATCTGCTGCCCAATACCGGGCTTCCGCTTCCTTTTGTGAGCTATGGGCTTACCTCCCTGGTCAGTTCTTTCATCGGAATTGGATTTGTTTTAAATGTGGGGTTACAATGCAGAGAAAAATGATGTATAATAGTATCAGTTTTTTATATAAGGGTGAAAATACTATATTTAGGAGGGAACAACATGAATATTGCATTAATAGCACATGATGCGAAAAAGAAATTAATGCAGAACTTCTGTATTGCTTATCGGGGGATTTTAAGCAAGAATGAATTGTATGCAACCGGCACCACCGGCAGGCTGGTGGAAGAAGTGACAAACTTAAGTATCCATAAGTTTCTGGCTGGGCATCTTGGGGGAGAACAGCAGATAGGAGCTCAGATCGAGCATAATGAAATGGATTTGGTTATTTTTCTCAGGGATCCTTTAACATCAAAGAATCACGAGCCGGACGTCAACAACGTGGTAAGGCTCTGTGATATGCACAATATTCCGCTGGCAACGAATCTTGCCACAGCGGAACTGCTGATCAAGTCTTTGGACAGAGGAGATTTAGAGTGGCGTGAAATGTACAAGTAAAAAGACAGTTCTTATGGCATTCTGCCTTGCCCTGCTCCTTACCGGATGCGGGCAGGCGCAGTTTGCCATGCCCTATACGGCGGATTCTGAGGTGAGCAGTTTCAGGATTGTAAACCAGGAGGAGAGAAGTGAGACGGCGCAGCCCTTTGCAGCCGGATTATGTGTGGTCAGTTCCAATATTACCCCGGAGAGCGTGGATATGTCGAATACCTCGGGAGCCGGATTGTTTGATCTGAACAGACATAATGTCCTGTATGCCAAAAACGTTCATGAAAAGCTTTATCCGGCAAGCCTTACCAAGGTTATGACGGCCCTTGTGGCATTGGAGAACGGTTCCGCAGACTCAGTGCTCACTGCATCCGCAAATGTAAAGAATCTGGAATCGGGAGCCACAATGTGCGGACTGAACGAAGGGGATCAGATGACTTTAGACCAGGCTCTGCATCTTCTGCTGATCAGTTCGGCCAACGATGCTGCGGTGATGATTGCGGAAGGAGTTGCCGGCTCGACGGAAGCGTTTGCAGAAATGATGAACGAAAAAGCCCTGTCTCTTGGAGCTACCAATACTCATTTTGTAAATCCGCACGGTCTTTCCGATGAAGAACACTATACGACGGTGTATGATATGTATCTGATTATGGATGCAGCCCTGGATTATTCTCTGTTTAATGAGATCATCGGGATGGATTCCTATACCACCGTATATACCGATGCAGGCGGGGCGCCGAAAGAGATTACGGTCAATAACTCGAATTACTACTTAAGGGGAGAAGCCGAGGCGCCCAGTGGGGTCACGGTTCTTGGCGGCAAGACTGGCACTACCAGCGCAGCCGGCTCCTGCCTGATACTGCTGGCAAGGGATTCCGGGAGCAATCCTTATATTTCCGTGATCCTTCATGCGGAGAGCAGGGACATATTGTATACGCAGATGACAGATTTATTGGAAGAAATAAATAAATGAGTTGTTTTTTATCCGGTTATCACTTATAATGAAATAAGACATATCGAATTTTACATATAGCAAATATACATCAGGAGGGATTACCAATGGTTCAATTAGTAGTAGGAAAAAAGGGGAAAGGCAAAACCAAATATCTGTTGGATAAAGTGAATGCTGAGGTACAGACTGCATCCGGTAATATCGTATATCTGGACAAGAGCACGAAGCATATGTATGAGCTGAATAATAAGATCAGGCTTATTGATGTATCTTACTATATGATTTCAGATTCGGATGAATTTACAGGATTTGTGTGCGGTATTATTTCGCAGGATCATGACCTGGAGAAGATGTATTTTGACAGCTTTTTGAAGATTGCCTGCCTGGAAGAGGGCGGTATGGAAGCTGTTATTCAGAAGCTGGAGGAGATCAGCGGGAAATTTAAGGTGGATTTTGTAGTCAGTGTTTCCCTTGATGAGGACGAGCTTCCTGCTTCTGTAAAAGATAAAGTCATAATGTCTCTTTAGTGAGAGAACTGTTTTATCCGTTTTATGAAGAATGATTGAATTCCATAAACGTCCCCGGAGCTTTCCGGGGCGTTTTGTTGACATAAGGATGGCTGGCGAAGCCTGACATCTGTTGTTTAAATAGGAGTCGGTAAGTTTGGAAAGCAATGGTGGGAATAAGATAGTCAAATACAGAAAGCCGCTGAACATCAACATTGGAATGGTGATTTTTGCGGTAATTTTTGTATATATTATTATCTGTGTATTTATGTATTTCACGCAGAAGCATATAGAAGGACATCAGGTACTCATGGGCTCCCTTTCTGCCAACAATATCTACAAAGGGATTGCCCTGCGGGATGAAGAGATCGTGAGCGCCACTCAGGCAGGCTATGTGAATTACTATGCCCGGGAAGGCGAGAGAGTAGGGGTGGGGAATCTGGTCTATACTCTGGACGAGTCCGGCAGACTGGCAGAATATATGAATACGCAGGCCTCCGGAAGTACCCTTACCGGCAGCGACCTGACAGAACTCAAAACAGAAATTTTAGGCTTTGTCAACAATTTTGACCCCAGATATTTTTCTTCCGTCTATGACTTTAAATATAATGTAAAAGGAACGGTACTGAAGCTTGCCAATGCAAGTATTCTGGAGAACATCAATAAGATTAACAGTTCCGGGCTCTCAGAACTGGTTTCCTTCTGCAATGCCCCGGTCACGGGCATTGTGATTTATTCTGTTGACGGTTATGAGGACCTGACCCTGGAACAGTTTACAGGGGAGCTTTTTGACACGCAGAATTATGAAAAGAATCAGCTGATCAGCAATGAGCTTGTGGAAGCAGGACAGCCGGTATATAAGATATCCACCAATGAGGACTGGTCAATCGTGATTCAGACCGACCAGGAGAAGGCCGAAGAGCTTCTGGAAGAAAAGGTAGTTAAGGTGAAGTTTTTGAAGAATCAGGATACATCATGGGGAGAGGTAAGCAGCTATACCAGCCCGGAGGGGGAAATTTTTGTGAAGCTTACCTTTACCAATTCCATGGTTACCTTCTGTACGGATCGGTTCATTGATATCGAACTGATTACGGAGGAGGAGAGCGGCCTTAAGATTCCCAATTCCTCCATAGTGGAAAAGGAATTTTTCATCGTTCCCAAAGAATATGTCACCAAAGGCGGCAACAGTTTAAACGATGGCGTGATGCGGGAAACCTATATGGAGGATGGCACTGCCACCACTGAATTTATAGAAACCACTATTCATGGTGAGACGGAAACAGAGTATTATCTGGATGATATGACGCTTCGTATCGGAGATTACATTGTAAAGCCTGATTCGGAGGAAACCTTTGCCGTCAGCAAGAGAGGGAGTCTCACCGGGGTATATAATATCAACAAGGGCTATGCTGATTTTAAACAGATCAATGTGCTGTATAGTAATGAAGAATATTCCATCGTAAAATCCAATACGCAGTATGGATTGAATGTGTATGATTATATTGTGCTGGATGCCTCTACGGTGGTGGATGACGAATTGATTTACGAATAACTTTCAGGAGGCAGATAAGGTGATCAGGGAAAATCTTGCGCAGGTTTATGAAAATCTGAAACAGGCATGCGAAAATTCAGGCCGGAATCCGGAAGAGGTGAAGCTGATTGCAGTCAGCAAGACTAAGCCGATAGAGATGCTCATGGAAGCCTACGAATGCGGCTGCCGGGAATTTGGAGAGAACAGGGTGCAGGAGCTGGCAGATAAATACGAGCGGATGCCTGAGGATGTGAAATGGCATATGATCGGCCATCTGCAGCGGAATAAAGTAAAATATATTGTGGATAAGGCGGTATTGATTCATAGCGTTGATTCGCTAAAACTTGCGGAAGAAATCAGCCGGGAAGCGTTAAAGAAACAGGTGGAGGTATCCATACTGATTGAAGTAAATATTGCAGGTGAGGAGTCCAAGTTCGGTGTAAGGCCGGACGAGGCGGAAAATCTGATCAGAGAGATTGCGCAGCTGCCCAATATACGGATTAAAGGGCTTATGGCTGTCGCTCCCTATGTTGAAAACCCGGAAGAAAATCGACAATATTTTGCCCGTCTGAAAGAATTATCTGTTGACATAAGCCTTAAAAACATCGATAATGTTAATATGAATGTCCTCTCAATGGGGATGTCAGGCGATTACATGGTTGCTGTGGAAGAGGGAGCTACCTGTATCCGTGTGGGTACGGGCATCTTTGGTGAACGACAGTATCCGGTAAAGTGAGGAGCAATAAAAAATGGGAGTAATGGATAAATTTCTCAATTACATGAAACTGAATGAAGACGACGACGATTTCTATGATGATGACTATTATGACGAACCTGTAGAAGAAAAGCCCAAAAAAGTACCTGCTGCGGTGAGGGAAGAACCGCCTGCACCTGAGGAGGACAGGACTCAGAGAAAGACACAGACCAAGGTTACGCCCATGCGTCAGACAAAGAAAAACACTGCCGGTATGGAAGTATGCGTCATCAAGCCGACTTCCATTGAGGATGCAAGAGAAATTACCGAAACCCTGCTTGCCAACAGGACCGTTGTTCTCAATCTGGAAGGGCTGGATGTGGATATTGCGCAGAGGATCATAGATTTTACTTCCGGTTCCTGTTACGCCATCAATGGAAATTTGCAGAAAATTTCCCATTACATATTTATCATTACACCTGCAATTGTGGATATATCGGGAGATTTTCAGGAGATTTTATCCGGCTCCTTCGATGTTCCCATCAATAACGGGATTTGAAACAATGGGTAGGTATGTTCTTATGCGGATGAACAAGCGCTGTCACGCTTCGCGGGCCAGCTAATTGTAAAGAGTGCGAAGCACTCTTTTTTACCTTAGAGGAAAAGACAGGAGTGGACCATGAGTAACAGATTAAATATTTTATACAACAGAAAGCCCTGCTACGATATTGTATTTACGACTGATTTTCAGGAACTGTCTCAGGAACTGGAGGCTCTGGAAATCCAGGAGAAAAAAATATGCGTTGTGACGGATTCCCATGTGGTATCCCTTTACGGAGATGAGATTATGGGGATTCTCCAGGGAAAGTGCAGAAGAAATGTGCTGTTTTCCTTCCCGGCAGGAGAGGAGAGTAAGACGTTAGATACGGTAAAGGATATCTATACCTTTCTGATCGGCGAAAAGTTCGACAGGAAGGATTTGCTGATTGCCCTTGGAGGCGGGGTTGTGGGGGATATCACGGGCTTTGCCGCCGCAACTTACCTGCGCGGAATCGATTTTGTTCAGATTCCCACGTCGCTTCTGGCACAGGCGGATTCCAGCATCGGAGGTAAAACCGGCGTAGATTTTGACGGTTTCAAAAATATGGTGGGAGCCTTCTATATGCCGCGGCTGGTTTATATGAATGCAGGGGTTCTGAAAACGTTGGATGACCGCCAGTTTTTCAGCGGATTTGCTGAAATCATGAAGCACGGTCTCATCAGGGACGCTTCCTTTTATGAGTGGCTCTTAGAGCATATGTATGAAATCTGCGACAGAGATGCGGATACTTTGCTGGAGATGGTTGAGCGCAGCAGCAATATCAAAAAACTTGTGGTGGAAAAAGATCCTGCGGAGAAGGGAGACAGGGTTCTTCTCAACTTTGGACATACCATAGGCCATGCAATCGAGAAAGCCAGGAATTTTTCGCTGACACACGGGGAATGTGTGGCTTTAGGGGCCGTAGCTGCCGCGTTTATCTCCTGGAAGCACGAGCTTTTGTCCATGGAAGAGTATTATGAGATCAGGGATATGTTTGTGCCCTTCAATCTGCCGATTTCCATTGAGGATATTGATCCGGATGAAATTTTAAGGCTGACGAAATCAGACAAAAAGGTGGAAGGAGACAGTATTAAATTTGTTCTCCTCAAAAAGGTAGGAAAAGCTGTGATCGACAGAACTGTCACAGACGAGGATATATTAAACGCCATCTCAGAAATTCATTATGTGGAGGATGGTGAATAGAATAATGGACAAGCATAAAACCAGATTAATCGTATTTGATTGCCTTTTGCTGGCGGTTCTCGTAACAATTGATCAGTTCACCAAGTATGCGGCGGTGCGCGGACTTAAGGACAAGCCTGCAATCCCGCTGATCGACGGAATTCTTGAACTGAATTATCTTGAGAACCGGGGAGCGGCATTCGGGCTTCTGCAAAATCATAAAATGTTTTTTGTGACAGTTGCGGCAGTGTTTTTATGTGTGATTGCTTATGTGATTATTAAGGCTCCGGGGGAAAAGAAGTATGACAAGCTGAATTTATTGTTGATTATTATTGCTTCCGGCGCGCTTGGGAATCTGATTGACCGTCTGCGGAACGATTTTGTGGTGGATTTTATCTATATTGTGTTGATTGATTTTCCCATATTTAATGTGGCGGATATGTATGTCACCTTTTCGGCGGCGCTTTTAGTAATCCAGGTACTTTTTGTTTATGGGGATAATGATTTTCAATTTTTAGGAAGAAGGCATGACTGATAACTTAAAAGAAGAAATGACACCGCAGGAGGATATTTTCAGCTTTGTGGCTGCGGAGGAAAATGAGGACGAGAGAGTGGATAAGCTGCTAAGTGCGCTTATGGGCTCCTTGTCCCGTTCTTATATTCAGAAGCTTTTGGCCAATGGAGGAATTACGGTAAATGGAGAAGTGACCAAAGCCAGTTACCGGGTCAGAGCAGAGGATCATATTCAGGTGAAACTGCCGCCGGCGATTACACCGGATATTGAAGCGGAGAACATTCCGCTGGATGTCCTGTATGAGGATGAGGATGTGATCGTGGTCAATAAACCCAAGGGCATGGTGGTACATCCGGCTCCCGGTCACTACAGCGGCACGCTGGTAAATGCGCTCCTGTTTCACTGCAAGGGTAACCTGAGCGGGATTAATGGAATTCTGCGTCCCGGTATCGTGCATCGGATAGACCGCGACACTACGGGTTCTGTGATCGCATGTAAAAACGACAGGGCTCACAGCAGTATCGCAGAGCAGCTAAAGGAACATTCCATTGTGAGACGGTATCACGCCATTGTCTATGGCGTGATAAAGGAGGAAGAGGGAACCATACACACCCTGATTGGGAGACATCCTTCTGACCGGAAAAGGATGGCAGTCCGTGGTGACGGGGGAAAGGATGCGATAACTCACTATAAGGTCCTGAAACATCTGAATAAATTTACCTATGTGGAATGTTCGCTTGAGACGGGACGTACCCATCAGATCAGAGTCCATATGGCTCATATAGGGCACCCGCTGCTGGGGGATATTGTATATGGCCCAAAGAGCAGCCAATTTCCCAAGGGAACTGGCTTGGAGGGGCAGACGCTCCATGCCAAAATCCTGGGTTTTGTACATCCTTCCACAGGAGAATATATAGAGACCGATGCGCCGCTGCCGGATTATTTTCTGAATTTACTAAATAAGTTATAATGCAACGATTCAGCCAGGACTTTGCAACAGTCAGGCTGAGAGGAACTGCCGCTGAAAAATTGTGAATAATGCCGACAATGATTGAAAATTTCCTCTTTTTTATGTATAATAATAGGAAACCGGCAGGTTTTTGTTAAACTATAGACAGGAGGCGTTTATATGAATACAGTAATTACGATTGGCCGTCAATTTGGTTCCGGAGGCCGTGAAATTGGAGAAAAGGTGGCAGAATATTTCGGGATTAAGTGCTATGATAAAGAGCTTTTGAGCAGAGCTGCAAAGGAAAGCGGTTTCTGCGAGGAAATGCTGGAGAACCATGACGAAAGGCCCACCAGTTCCTTCCTTTATAATCTGGTTATGGATACCTATTCTTTTGGTTACAATGCGTCGCATTTTGTGGAGATGCCCATCAGCCATAAGGTATTTTTGGCTCAGTTTGACGCCATCAAGAAAATTGCGCATGAAGAGTCCTGCGTGATTGTGGGCAGATGTGCAGACTATGCACTCAGCGATATGAAGAACTGCGTGCATCTTTTTATTTATGCTGATGAAGAAAGCAAAACAAAACGTATCATGAAAAAATATGATCTGGATGCCGCCAAGGCTAAGGACATGTGCATTAAGAAGGACAAACAGCGCCAGAGCTATTACAATTATTATTCCTCCAAAAAATGGGGACGGGCTGACAGCTATGATTTGTGTATCAACAGCGGCGTTCTGGGAGTGGAAGGAACAGCGAAGCTGATTATCCAGTATATTGAAGACTTTGAAACAAAGAACAATTAGACTGCTGATCGCCATCCAACTATGCGCAAAACGCAAGTTTAACGAATAGTTGGCTCGTGACTGGCAGGCTGCATGATACGACCAGTTGCAAGCCAACCAGTTCGTTAAACTTGCAAGAGTTTACCAGCATTATGAAAGCCCCGTAAAGGGGCTTTTAATCACATAGGGTTCTTATGCCTGGATGAAGTTGTCTGTGAATCATTGACTTCCTTCAGAAATTCGTTTTTGTCCACAAAGTCAACCGGGCTGTTATATTTGCTCAGATACCGGGTGTAACCCTGGGGAACATTTGTATTTTTCCGGGAGGTATCTTTCAGATACTTGCTTCTGAATTCTTTTACGGTGCTGGTCTGGTTATTCTTTCTTCTTCTGTGCTTAATGAAGGTGTAGGCATACACTACAATCAGGAATGCCACAACGGCAATCAGGGTATATTTCATATTGAGACTCCTTTAAGATAAATTATTATCCGCAGATTTCGTTTGAATCAAGAATTACGGTAAAAGGTCCGTCATTTACCAGAGAAACTTTCATATGTGCGCCGAAAACCCCGTGAGCGACATGCGGGATTTCTTTTGCGCATTTTTCCAGTATATATTCGTACATTTTGTTGGCAAAGTCAGGTTTTCCGGCATTGATAAAGGAGGGACGGTTGCCCTTTCTGCAGTCCGCGTATAAAGTGAATTGTGAAATAATTAACAATTCTCCGCCGATATTTTTGAGATCAAGGTTTGTTTTGCCAGCTTCGTCAGAAAATATTCTGAGGTTTAACAATTTGTGTATCATTTTATCTGCAATTTCGAAGGTATCGGTATCACAGACTCCAACCAAAACGACAAATCCCTCTGCAATTTCTCCGACAGTTTGACTGTCAACAGTTACCATTGCACTACTTACTCTCTGTATCACAAATTTCATGCTACTACTACTCTCCTGTCTTAATATTATTTCTGATTTTTATCAGAATTTTTTTGGGTAAACAGTCTTTTTTTCAGCTTAAAGAATGTGGTGGTCTCAGAATTTTCTTCTATGGGGACAAAGCCATTCTCATCAATATAATCCACTTTCAAATATTGATCAGTTTCCACCGGCAGGCCTCTTTTTGTAAGCATACGGTTGGTCACCCGGCGAATCATGGCATAGAGCACGGCAAAAAAAGGTACTCCGATGATCATGCCGGGAACGCCCATAATACCCCCGAAAATCGTGATGGAAAAGATGACCCAGAAACCGGACAGACCGGTGGACTGTCCTAAAATCTTAGGCCCTATCAGATTGCCGTCGATCTGCTGAAGGATCAGGATAAATATCACAAAATAGACTGCCTGTACAGGGTTTACCATCAGAATAAGGATGGTGCTGGGAATTGCTCCCAGGTAGGGACCGAAGAACGGTATCACATTGGTTACGCCGATAATCACGCTGATCAACAATGCGTAAGGCATATCAAGAATATTGGTTCCTGCAAAGCAGATGACGCCAATGATAATGGAATCAACAATTTTGCCGCTGATAAATCCGATAAAGGTATCGCTGACAAAACGGACGTCTTTGATAAACTGATTGGCAGTTTTGGTGTTGCATAAAGCAAACACAATCTTTTTGGCCTGACCGGCATGTAATTCCTTGTTGTAAAGTACATAGATGGAAATGATCACGCCGATAATAATGTTCCACAACGCTTTCAGCACGCTGATCATGCTCAGGGAAAGCTGTTTTACCAGAGTCTCCATTTGGGGAATAATGCTTCCGTTCAGATATTTGGCGAACTCTTCCGAATATTCATCCAGGATCCGGATAACCATTTTTTCAATATCCGGATTATCTTCAAGAAATCGGGTGGACCAGCCTGTCAGATTCTCCACATAATCAGGGAACTGGCGTGCAATGCTTCGTATACTGGTGAAAATATTGGGAATCAGGATGGAAAAAAAGCCATAAATCAGCCAGATTACAATCAGTACCGTGAGGGTAATGGAGCATGCTCTCATGTATTTCCTCTGTTTTGCGGTGACAGAGCTTTTATCTCTGCGAAACAATGGAATCAGAAATTTATTTTCGATACCATTGACCATAGGCGTCATGAGATAAGCAAAAATGATACCGGACAGTATAGGGCTTATCACTCTGAAAAATGCATCGAGCTGAGCGGAAAAACGGTCTCCGTGAAAGACAAGATAATAAAAACAGATGGAAGCCGCAATAACCATAAAAGCGGTGAAGCCAATACGAAAGTATCTTTTGTTGAACAGGAATTTCATATGAGCGCTCCTTTAAATCTTTATGTATTTAGTATAGCATTTTTTGTGAAAAGATACTATGTTATTCATAAGGAAATATGATAAAATTAGAAGCATACGGTTACTATTCATGGGTCAGGAATGCGATAGACAGGAGACAGGGTTAAATGACGTTACAAAAGGTATTAAGTTTCATACGCCGGGCGGCAGACGATTACCATATGATAGAGGAAGGCGACCGTATTGCGGTGGGAATTTCCGGCGGAAAAGACAGCCTTACGCTTCTTTATGGTCTTCACGGCCTGATGAGATTTTATCCGGAGAAATTTGCAATACATGCGGTTACGGTTGATTTGGGATTCGGCAATCAGGATCTGACGAAAACAGAGCAGCTGTGCCGCAGCCTGGAGGTTCCGTATACCATTGTAAAGACCGATATTGCAGATATTGTTTTTAAGGAGAGGAAGGAAAGTAATCCCTGTTCTCTCTGCGCCAAAATGCGTAAGGGCGCTTTAAATGAGGCAATCAAAAAGGCTGGCTGCAATAAGGTGGCCTATGCCCATCACAGGGATGATGTGGTGGAAACCATGCTGATGTCACTGATTTATGAGGGGAGATTTCATACCTTCCGTCCGGTTACTTATCTGGACCGCATGGATTTAACGGTGATCAGACCGTTGATCTATATGAGTGAGGCGGATGTGATTGGTTTTGCCAATAAAGCGCAGCTTCCCGTTGTAAAAAGCCCCTGTCCGGCGGATGGAAGCACAAAACGTGAGTATGCGAAAGAACTGGTCAGAAAAATCAATCAGGAGAATCCCGGTGCGAAAATGAGAATGTTCACGGCAATTCAGAGCAGTCATACCGACGGATGGTAAAAAGAAAAGTGCGGAGTTATTTATATGGAAAACAGCCAAAATTATCATGATGAACAGAATAATCTGAATACATTGAAAATGCGGGAGGTTGTCGCTACTCTCCCGTCCTTTTGCAAGCAGTTTTTCAGAGGAATCCAGGAATACACCTCTTCCCGGACCAGACTTGCCTATGCCTATGATATCCGCGTGTTTTTTGAGTTTATACATGCGAATAACAGCGCCTGCCATAATATCAGTATTGTAGATTTTCCCTTATCCGTGCTGGATCAGATTACCAGGGAGGATATAGAGGAATATCTGGAATATATTACCTATTATGTGAAGGATGGTAAGGAATACAGTAACAATGAGCGGGGCAAAAAGAGAAAGCTTGCCGCCTTAAAGAGCTTTTATAATTATTTCTTCTGTGAGGAACTGATAAAGACGAATCCGGCGGCACTGGTTCCTCTTCCAAAAGAACATGAAAAGGAAATTGTACGTCTGGATGTTGATGAGGTTGCCATTTTGCTGGATCAGGTGGAGGACGGTGAAGGACTCACCAAGAGTCAGCTCAAATATCATCAGAAAACAAAGCTTCGGGATGTGGCGCTCCTCACTCTCCTGCTTGGCACCGGTATCCGTGTTTCGGAATGCGTAGGACTTGATATCAATGATGTGGATTTCAATAACAATGGTATCAAAATAAGAAGAAAGGGCGGCTATGAGACGGTCGTTTACTTTGGAAAGGAAGTAGAGGATGCACTCCAGGATTATCTGGAAAAAAGGGTTCATGTCATTCCCCTGGAAGGACATGAAAACGCCTTATTCCTCTCCATGCAAAACCGAAGAATCAGTGTCCGCGCCGTGGAAAATCTGGTGAAAAAATATGCTTCCACAGTGACAAAGCTGAAAAAAATTACGCCTCACAAGCTGCGCAGCACCTATGGCACGGCACTGTATCAGGAAACAGGGGATATTTACCTGGTGGCGGATGTGTTAGGCCACAAGGATGTAAATACCACCCGGAAGCACTATGCGGCGCAGGAGGATCAGCGGCGCAGAATGGCGGCTAAAGCTGTCCAGCTGAGGGAGAGATAGAGTCCTCATCTTCATAAACAATGTTCCCGGACAGCTCTCCCGTACTTTCATGACTTTTATGGGAAGGACGATAATAAGGAAGAATCACATATTGGCCTGTAATAATAGTGTCATCCTGCAGGGAGTTGATCATCATGACCTCATCCACATATTCCCTGCTGTTCTTATAGTATTGTCTGTTGCCGTATTGGCGGGCATAATGCCAGAGAGTGTCTCCAGATTTGACCTGAATGCTGGCGTAGTATTTGGACAGGGCTTCATCCTTATTACTCTCAGCCCGGGTGCGAAGACTGAAAAAGGTAGATAAAAAGAGGGTCATTAACAACATAATCAATGCACATGCTCTTCTGCGCCTTCTTAACTCTCTTCTGCGGCGTATTTTGTTATTTCGTATTCTCTGTTCGCTTAAGGTCATATTCATCTTCCGTACCGTACCTCTCCTCAGAAATAAATATCTCAGAAAATCCAAACACATGTTGCGAACATCTGTTTGATACTCTGATTATACCGAACATATATTCTTATGTCAATAGGTTCGAAAGAAAAAATCGAACAAATATTTGGAATATATGTTTGCTTTTCTATCTGAAACATGGTACAATAATTTATGAAACAACGGATGCCAGGCTTCGCCAGCCATCTTTATGTTAATCAAAATGATTTTTCAAGGAGGTTTAATATATGGGATATGGAAAGATAAGCAATAAACAGCAGGAGATTCTTGATTATATTAAGGAAGAAATTTTGAAGCGGGGATATCCGCCCTCGGTGAGGGAGATTTGTGAAGCTGTTCATTTAAAGTCCACTTCATCTGTTCATTCTCATCTTGAGACACTTGAAAAGAATGGTTATATTCGACGGGATCCTACGAAGCCCCGGGCGATTGAGATATGCGACGACAGTTTTCAGATGGTGCGCACGGAAATGGTCAACCTGCCTGTGATTGGCCAGGTAGCCGCCGGTGTGCCCATCCTTGCCGAAGAAAATGTTGAAAGCTATTTTCCGGTACCGGCTGAAATGGTTCCTCACGGAGAATCCTTTATCCTGAATGTGAAGGGTGATTCCATGATCAATGCGGGAATTTTCAGCGGTGACAGAATTTTTGTCAATGCCTGTTCTTCCGCTCAAAATGGAGATATGGTAGTCGCACTGATTGACGATTCCGCTACGGTTAAGACTTTTTATAAAGAAGAGGGACATATCCGTCTTCAGCCTGAGAATGATTCCATGGATCCGATTATTGTAGATGATTGCCAGATTTTGGGAAAAGTGTTTGGAGTATTCCGTCTTTTTCATTAAATTTGATTAACATAAGGACAGTTCGTGAAGTGCGCTGTCCATTGTCTGTGAATAATATTTTCAGTCCGGGATAAAATAAACCTGACGGCAAAAAATAGCCTGAAAAAGTTTTTTATGGAGGTGCAAAATGAATAATAAATGCCTGGACTGTATTGCACTTACAATTGCCATTATTGGTGCGGTCAATTGGGGATTGATTGGATTCTTTTCCTTTGACCTTGTGTCCTTTATCTTTGGTAATATGTCCTGGATAGCCAGAATCATTTATGCGCTTGTAGGGATCAGTGGGCTTTATCTTCTTACTTTTTATATGTATGCCGGAGGAACCGCCCAGACCAGAGAACAAAATTAGTTAATGTATAAAAGGAACCGTCATTTTCTGTGGGACGATTCCTTTTATACATATATATTTCCTGTTTTGAAGTTTTTATGATTTGAATTCTTCTATATCAATTGTTCTTCCATCAAACCACAGGCGTTCCAAGTCATAAAACAGCCTGTTCTCCTTATCAAAAATGTGGAAAATGATATCTCCAAAATCAAGGAGTACCCAATTGGCATTGTGATATCCCTCTTTTTGTTTCAGTAAATACCCTGCTCTTCCGAGAGTCTCTTCCACCGTATCGGAGAGAGTCTGTATCTGGCTTCTGTTATTTCCGTTTGCGATGATGAAATAGTCAGCAATTACGGAAACCTGGCTGATATCGATGACCCGTATATCCTCCGCTTTTTTCTCTTCCATTGCCTGAATGGCCAGCCGGTCCATTTCTTTAAT
>ERZ808046.842-NODE-842-length-18525-cov-16.753523_pt1 | contig 18525 bp, 18 predicted proteins | sample MGYA00380196_ERZ808046 | MGnify/ENA primary metagenome ERZ808046 (study PRJEB31490, sample SAMN06133421) | mouse gut metagenome | isolation source: Z6_2 | host: mice | place: China: Chengdu | collected 2015-05 ...
CTATGAGCCCTTTTCCGCTGGCGGCCATGAGTCCGCTCCCTGTGAGACTGGCCGCATGTGCGTAAATGGACTCTGAGTAACCGTGGTGGCTGCACTATGCTGTCCCACCTTCATGTTCCGGCCGTGGCTTATCCAAACCACGGCCTTTTCACATTGATTCCGTATGCGTATGCATACAGATTGGAGTTGTTATGAATATAAAAGATTTTGCGGACAGAATGAAGACTGTCATTTCGGATGCCCTGAAAAAGGAAGTGCGGATTGTGAACTCATTAAAGCCTAACAATGTCCGCCTTTACGGACTCAGTATTGTAGAACCGGATTCCAATACCAGCCCCGTAATTTATCTGGAATCATTTTTTGAAAGGTTTCTGGATACGGATAACTGGGCGGGAACCGTGAAAGACATCCTTGAATTTTACCGTGATAACAGGGTGAAAGATTCCTTTGATATGAATTGGTTCCGCGATTTCAGTAAGATTCGAGAGAATCTGTTTTACCGGCTTATCAATTACGAAAAAAATCAGGAACTGCTTTCCATGGTTCCCCATACCAGATTTCTGGATCTCGCAAAAATATATTATGCAGACTGCCGGATCGGGGGAACGGCCGGCAGCATCCCGATTTATCACAAGCATGTGGAGGAATGGAACATTACAGAAGACGAATTGATAACAGCCGCCGAAGAAAATACTCCCAGACTTTATCCGGCGAATCTTCATCCCATATTCGATACTTTGGGCCTGGGCGGTGATATCAACCTATTCCTCAAACTGCCATTTCCTATGTTTGTCCTTTCAAACACCGGAAACCATAATGGAGCCGCCGCTGTTTGCTATAAGGATGTCCTGGAGCGTTTTTCACAAAAAATAAAAGATGACCTTGTGGTTCTTCCCAGTTCTGTCCATGAAATAATGCTCCTGCCATTGCAGAAGAGTAACAGCATAGAGTCTCTGAGAGAAATGGTCTGCGATGTTAACCGCACCATGTTGGACCGGTCAGAGTTTCTTTCAGATAATGTGTACCTTTACAGCAGGAATGACAGGCAGCTTATGATTGCCTGAAACTTTGACAGGGCGGCTCGAAAAATGCCGCCCTGCCTCTATTGAAGATCAAAGGAGGTTACGATGGATTTACTACAAAAATTTGAAACCGTTGAAATGAAAGCAGATACCCGTATTTCAGAATCGGACCGGATATTCTGTGAAGCACATCAGGCGGCTTATGACAGCGCCAGAACTTCTCTTCCGGAGCTGGGTTTTATCTGGAATGATATGCTCAGCCAGCAAAGGGAACTGCTGGCACCGGCAGGCGCATCATCAGAAACTTACCTCGTTACCTATAACGACTTGAAACTGTCTGATGATATTATCCAAAAGCAGATTCATTCCCTGCATCCCCTGTTTATATGCCAGCTTGCGTCCTATTTCAACAAGACCTACCATTTTTCCATAAATACAAATGATATCGTGGATAATCTCGTTCCCCAGAAGCCAAAGGACAGATGGACTGATAACTATGCGGAACTGGTTGAAAAGTATACAAAGGACATGGATGAACTGGCACTCTGCTATACCGATATTCTGGAACAGATTTTCCTTCAGACAGGTGGACGTGCCTTTTTCGAGCAGGCACTGTTTGAACTCAAGGAAAAATGCCGCCAAGCCTTTTCTAACGACAGCAGCAAATACTCACAATATGAACAGAAAAAGAGCACCATACAGCTTACCGGCTACGCCTGTAGTTGTCGGAGCCGGTACAGTGGAGATATTTGGGAACTGTCTGACCGGACAAAGGATATCTTACACGGTATCGCACATTTTGAAACAGATTCTTTTGATCCTATTCCCGGCAGTTTATCAAGGGCTCTTAACAGGTATGATTCCCTTGACAATCCGTATGAATTTAACGGCTGCAAAAAAATCCAGTCCCTGCGGATGTTCAAAAATGGCCGGGTAGATCTGAAATTTACCAGTGAAGCTTATGCCTCCCAGTTTATAGAGGATTACATGAAAACCATATGTTAGCGAGGTGATACAGATGAAATATGCTTACCAGGGGGAACCCATCCCCCAGGATAAACGAAAAACATTAAATGAAAAAGTCCTGTACCTGATCGACAACAACCGCTGTGAGGAATGTTTCATCAGCCCGGAGGATATCTACAATGCCTATACCGGAGATGGCGGGCTCCACGGTCTGGAAAGGGCAGACTATGAGAATTACCATACATACAGCGAGGCAAAAAAAGAGATTGAAAACGGCCAGTTTTTCACACCACCCCGTCTGTGTGAATTTACAACAGCCTGCCTGAAATTATCTGAACACAACCTTGTGGCAGACCTTACCTGCGGCATGGGGAGTTTCTTCAATTTTATCCCAACAGAGGCAAATATCTACGGATGTGAGCTGGATGTAAAAGCCGTAAAGGTAGCAAGGTTCCTTTACCCAAAAGCTACGATTGAGTGCAGGGATATCCGTACCTGCCAGCCGGAAACACGGTTTGACTATGTAGTGGGGAACCCGCCCTTTCATTTAAAATGGTGGACCAAAAGCGGCAGGGAAATCCCTTCACAAATGTATTATTGCCTGAAAGCGGCAGAGGTATTGAAGCCTTTGGGAATCCTTGCGCTGATCGTGCCCCAGTCTTTTCTGTCAGACAGTTTTACCGACAGCGGACAAATACGGGAGATGGAAAAGCATTTCAGTTTTTTAGGACAGGTGCTGCTCCCGGATAATGCATTCTCTTACCTGGGCATCAGCCGTTTCCCCACAAAACTGCAGTTCTGGCAGCTGAAGACAACAGACCAGGGATGGAAGCCACACCCCTACCGGACAGAGGCGGACCACATCCTGAAAGGGAATTTTGATATCCAGAAAGAAGCGGAATATACCCATAAAAAAATACTGGCTTTCGCCAAATCAGAACTGGAAAATAACCAGTCAAAAATCCTTCTGGAACTGGCAAGGTCGCGCGGCACATCCGGCGATTTCCGATACCGAACCCAGAAGCTTTTGTACCACATCAAGGCACATCCCCTTACCAGGCCATTCTATGCCAAATGCTGTGAATATCTCCACCGCTTTTATACCCAGAAGCAGCCGGAAGGCATGAGTTATGAACGGTGGTGCATGGTCCAGCTTACGGAGAAAAAGGTACTCACCTATCTGCGGCAGGCATTGAAAAAACAGAATCGAGTACCGGAGACAGACTGTATCCGTCTCGTCAAACGCAGCGGGGAATTTGCCTATAAAGGATACAGCGCGGCTGCCCGCAGGCAGCTCAAAGACGGAAAACATCTGCTTGTGCCAGTCTATCAGGCGGTGCTTGATAACACCCCGGAGTCCTGCCCTGGCTATGAGCGGCTGCTCCGCAGAAAACGGGCTGAATATGAGAACCAGAACATGGCTTATGCCGAAATGGACGAAGACCCTTCTATCGCTGAATGGCTGGAAGACTTCTCCCTGTGGGATTCTTCCCAGTTCAAGGAAATCCGCCTGAATGAGATCCAAAAACACGATATCAACCTTACCCTCCAGAAGCGGTATGCGCTCCTGCAATGGGAACAGGGAAGCGGAAAGACTCTGGCCGGCATCGCAACCGGATTATACCGGATGCAGAAACAGAACATTCACAGTACATGGGTGGTTTCCTCCGCCATTTCCATACGCAACAACTGGAACGTGGTACTGGCGGATTATGGACTGCCTTGTGTATTTATCAAAAAACTGGCCGATCTGGAACAAGTCCGCCCAGGGGACTTCGTTCTGCTCACTTTAAACAAAGTAAGCGCCTGCAAAAAGCACTTACGCAGACATATGAAACGCCTACACCAGAATATTCAGTTTATACTGGATGAAAGCGATGAAATCTCTAACCCAAACAGCGCCCGGAGCCAGGCGGTACTTTCCTGTTTTCGCCGATGCCGGATGAAACTGCTTACCACGGGCACCAGTACCAGAAATAACATTTCGGAATTTGCCCCTCAGCTGGAGCTGCTTTACAACAACTCGGTCAATATGATTTCCTGGAACCAGCATATCTACCATCACGACAGGAAAGAAGATTCGGACGGGGAACCGGACTGCGACAACAATCCCTATTTCGGTCAGCCAATCCCCGCCTACAAGAAAGGATACTCTCTGTTCGCCGCCTCCCATCTTCCAGAAAAGGTAACCGTATTCGGTATGGAGAAGCGTACCCAGGATATCTACAACGCAGATATCCTCAGCGCCATCTTAGGAAAGACCGTAATCACAAGAACCTTTGAGGAGGTATCCTGCAAGGATATCAAACAGATTCATCAGGTGCTGCTCCAATTCCCACCAGAGGAAAAGGAAGTCTACCAGAAAGCAATCAATGAATTTTATATGATGCGGGATAACTATTTTGCTTCCACCGGCAACTCCAGAAAGGATTCCATGATGCGGCTGGTCCAGCAGATCGTTCTTCTCCTGCGGATCAGCGCTGCGCCTGACACGGTGCAGGAATATACGGGAGATACCCCGGTTAAAGTTATGGCCGCTGTTGAAATGGCTGCTGAATGGGAAAATGAGATCATTGCCATCGGAGTGCGGCATGTTACGGTACTGGAATCTTACGAAAAGGCACTGCGGGAGTATCTGCCGGATCGGCCTTTATTTGTGATCACCGGTTCAGATACCAGCTTTGCAAAACGGCGGGCGCTCCGGCAGACCCTGCAGGACAGCGGGAACGGGATACTTCTCTGTACCCAGCAGAGCCTTCCCTCCAGTGTCAATTTTGATTATGTCAACAAAGTTATTATACCGGAACTCCATTATAACAATTCCGGCATGAGCCAGTTTTATTTCCGGTTCATTCGGTATACTTCAACAGAGCACAAGGATATCTATTTCCTTACCTACGCCGGAAGCATTGAGTCCAACCTGATGCAGATGGTGCTGGCAAAGGAAAAACTGAACCTGTTTATGAAAGGGCAGGATGTGGACCTGGATGAAATCTATGACAGGTTCAGTGTGGATTATGACCTGCTCTCCCTCCTGATGAAGCAGGAGAAAGATGAAAACGGCGTACTCCGCATTAAATGGGGCGAACAGAAAATCGCATGAATACGCCAAAGACACCATTATACCCGAAAAATATGGGCAGAAAAACGAAAGGAGGATCACAGATGAATTTTCACGAAACAAAGATGGGGGCTTTTTTCTTTAACCGCCAGCTTCCGGATCTGATTAAAGCGTTAAGGGAGATTGCCGCTGCGCTGTCAGTATCCAAAACCGCCCCTGCGCCCTTCCGGCTGACAGATACAGGGGAAACCGACTTTTTACACAACCTTTTTTATGGAAATTATGAACCGGACATCTATGGATGCGTCACGGCTCCTTCCAGGCTGGATCAGAATGTGAAGGAGGCGGAAAAAGCACTGATCCCCGCCCTGGGCGAGTCCAAAATGCTTTTTGAACAGTATCAGAGAGCCATTTCTGAACGGGACAGCGCCATAGCGGAACAATCCTATTGCTGCGGCTACCGCACCGCCGTCCAGATGATTGTCAGCGGACTTGTAGCTTTACCGCCCCAGACAGTAGGTGCGCCGGATGAACAATGAAAGTGCTATGGCCACAAATATGCCGGAATATCCCAGGGAGATTTGTGAGCCGGTTCTGGCCCACCCGATAGAAATGGAGGCATATCTGAAACAGGAACTTACCCTCTCCTATGTGGACCTGGACGGTTCCCATGAACTGCAAACCTGCTATGGTGATATTCTGAAAACCATCAATGCACTCATGGATTATACCCATATGCTGGATCTGGTATGTGAACAGTGGAACCTGACCGGCTTTCACAGAGCCACCTATGAATACCATGCAGGAAAGCTGAGGGAGATTGCCGAAAAGTTCCAGACAGCTATTGGTTATGATTACGCTGCCGCCGTGGAAAAATGCCATAAAAAGCAGACAAAGAAACAGCGTTCTGACGATGTGGGGGAAGATGCCCTGACGCTGGCAGTCCGCAGACGGCAAAAAGCAGCGGAGAAAAAAGCAGAAGAGGCGGAATCAGAACAACCGGAACCACCCGTGGCAGAAAGCGGTTCCCTTTATCCAACAGAAAATACCCTGCCGCCCTGGGAAGATGACTTTTAAAAACTGTTTTCAGAATTGGAGGTATCATATGGAAAACACTGCATTACGAAAAGAACTGGAAGGACATCTTAACTATTTAAAAAGAAACCTTGCCGTGGCATCTTTGGAGGTGTTAAAAACCAAATATAAAAAACCTTTTGATGAACTGCGACACAATATCAGTTCTACAGCAACGGCCTATGTAAAACAGGTCACACTGGAGAATATCCGTATCCGTGCAGACTTTATGGGTGAGGCGCAGCCATTGATTCAATCAACCGTTGACCAGTCCGGCATCCTGAAGCAGATTTCTGCAGCTGCTTTTAAGCGGCAGGATATTGAGGAAATCGACCAGCTTGCACTGGCATTGAAAGAGCAAATCCATCAGGCGCTTATCCCCTTTTACGACAAACATATCTGCCTGTATCTGGATGATGAATGTTTTGGGAATCCGCCCAAAGCGCCCAAGTTTTACAATGAAGCAAGCGGCTGTATGTGGAAAGACAATGCCTGGACGCCTGCGGAGGTGGAAAAAGGGGTAATCCTCCTTCCGGCACAGGACAAACCAAAAGCAGCATAATACCATCTCACAGAAAGGAGACAATATGAAAACTTTTGATTTAGAGAAATATGGAAGCACTTATAAGATTCAACTGAACGTCACCTTTTATATGGAAGGAAACCTTGCCATCACCATGACTTCCTGGGAAAACGGGGAGCCGGAGCCCTGGAATGTACTGACCGTCAATCTGGATTCTGTCCGGCCAAAGGGCTGTGCCTTTATTGACACAAACAATAATGGCGAAGAAATCCTTACTTGGATCATACGGCATGGGCTGGCAGTTCCCACCGGTACATATGAACGGAGCGGATTTTGCAGATATCCTGAATACCGGTTCCGGCCGGAGATTTTACAGGAAATCGATCCGGATGGATATTCTGCATATCTTCACAACTGGGAAAAGAGGTATGGCGCATGAAGTATAAAGCCGTTTATTCCGTATTGGAACAACGAATGAGAGAAACTGCCGGCTTTCGGTATGATGACCGGAGCTGCTGGCGTCTTGCCCGTCCGACTTATGTAGACAGGCTGCACAGCCTCTGGATTATTGCCGCAGACCCTGCCAGCGGCAGGCGTTTCTGGATCACACATGACGGCGGCTCCACTTTTTGTATCAGTTATTGTGCTATGAATGAACAACTGAACAATTATGGCCCTACCTGGCATATTTATTGTGGCTCACGCACGGAACTTGCAGAAAAGCTGCAGAAATTGTTTTCTGATCCGAATGCCTTTAAAAATTAAATAAAAAGTCAGAAAAAGATTGCAAAAGCGCCGAAGCGATACCGCCCGGCGCTTTTTCTTCTGTTCTGGCACACATATAGACCTATATTTTACCTGTCACATCCGAAACTGTGCAATGCACTTTAACAGGATAATGCACAGTTCCTGATACAGATCTTCATCAAATCTTCCGTTGATGATCGCATACTTGACCAAAAGCGGCTTATACATCTCCAGTAAATCTACGACCGCCGGTTCCCTGCCAGACTTTGCCTGTAAAAGCATTTCTTTAAAATTCATTTTGTCACCTCCATTTTCTTTTTGATTTTCTGTACCGTCCGGTAATAAACAGCCGATACGCCCTTATAACCCAATCCAGTTTCCTGTGCCAGCATTTCAAAACTCTTTCCCTCTAATGTCCTTTCAAGGAATATGTACCGTTCTCTCTCACTAAGTTCCTTCAGTGCCCGAAAGAGTACACTGTCTTCTATCTGCATAAGGACAGGTAACCCCAGAAGCATGTCCTGCTCTATGCTGCATTCCGGCATAAACGGGAATCCATCGGTCAGGCTTTCTGTCTGCTGGCGTCTGTTCATTTGCTGTATATAATCGTTCCTGCGGCGTTGTACTGCAGTTGCCAGATACGCCGTAAACTGATTTTGTATGATCTCTGTTTCACTTTTTCCGTTATTTTTCTGCCACACGGCTTTTCCTCCTTAAATTCCAGACTTTTTGCTACAAAAATCTGGAATTGGAGGTGAACGGCAACGGATAATATGTTTGTTGCAGAAAAAAAGATTTATCTGTATGGATGTTTTTAATACAATAGAAAAAGAACCTTTATCCGATTTATTCCCTGGATAACTGTTCTTTTGATATAAGCAAGTGCTTTCCTCTAAAAAGTAGCGTGTGAAACTACTATGCAGAGCGCAAAGTGCTTTCTGAAAGCTTACAATTTTTTTAACGCAATCCCCCTGCCAATACCCGGCTTACGAAAATTCCCCACTATAGACCATGTACCTCTCCCATGGCCGCAAAAAGGCACCCAAACAAGACCCCGATGAACCATGTTTTTTTTGTTCACCAGATGTCTGGGTGCTTAGTAGTCTGATACTCTACTTTTCAGAGTGTTCATACCATTTTTACTTTTATAAGGTGTGGCACTACACTACTTATAGGAGGTGACCACAATGTCTCTATCTATCAATGATGCCCAGGTCTTCGGTGCCGCCCTGAAGAAAGCCAGGAAGAAAAAGCATCTAACCCAGGCGCAGTGTGCAGAACTGCTTGACCATTCGGTGTCTTTCCAAAAAGATTTAGAGCGTTGCCGCTGTTCTCCCAGTATTGAAAATTTCTACCATATCTGCAGAACACTGGATATCTCTGCGGATGACTGTATTTTCCAGGATCACCATGACAGGACTGGCTCTACATACCAGGAACTTTTAAGACTTATCCTACGCTGTGATGAAAAAGCCTTGTCTGTTCTGGTGGCCACCGCTTCTGCACTGGCAGATAACACTGCCCCTCTCAATACGGAGACCAGAAAGACATAGTATGTCGAAAAAGAAAAGCCAGCAGTTCAGACTGGTATCTGCGCCGCTGGCTTTTTGTATCATGCCTATTAGTTGTTGTGCTATAAGTTTCAGCTAAGTGGTACCTGTATTTATAATTCCCCTTTTTTGCCTGTTTTCAAGCTGTATTTTACTTCTCATGGGCTACATAGAGCCCCTACATCACGCCCTTGTGTCATAATAAATAGCCTTTAATGCTACATAGGGTATTAAATTATTTTTCTAAATAACACCATAATATTCTCCACCAAACCTCATATCTAATTAACTAAATCTTACTTTTAATATTCAACCATTCATAAAATAATCTACATCTTTATCTAATAAATCAAAAAACTCATTGAGAGAATCTGCAATTTTGCGTCTTGCGGAAAGATAATAAACAGCCCCATCAGACAGCCCAATGTACAACAGACTGTCTTCTTCCCCAAATAGGCAAAAGGCCAGCAGTTTATTCTCATCCATATTATTCCATGCGTTTTCCCGATACATGATAAAGTCGTCCGGCTCCCCTTCATCCTCCGGTTCAAAATACAGATCCAGAAGTTCTTCAGGAGAAAGAACCCTGTAAATTCCTTTCTTTTGTTTGAACCCAAACCATAGGAACCCAAAGCCAACCTCTTTATAGAACCTTTTCAAATCATCCGGAACTTCTTCTGACATCTGATACTTGATTTCTGCAAAAACATCTTCCAGCTCGTCTGCATCAGTCCTGACAAAATAGTATTTATCGTTTCTGCATTCGGCTGTTTCGCTCCAGTCATTATGTATGTATTCTTTCAACTCCTCTATTTTCACTGTTGTTCTTCTCCCTTCTTAATGTGTTCCTGATACGTTTTGGCATAATCACCACTCCTTATTATGAAAGAGTTCGCTTTTCATCACAGTCCGCAAAATGACCAGCGCCCTTTCTGGCACCACTGGGCATTATCAATCATCCACTTATCATCAATCAGACGCATCAAATAACGATAATAGAAAATATCCTGTTCCGCATAAAGCCAGAATTTGCTTTTTGTGACTCGTTCTCCGGCAATCAAATGATGATCTGTATAAGTCCCGCCACTTCTGCCACTTCTCCAAGAAAGATTCACGGGACGCCAACCAGGACGGGGAGACCAGCTCACTCTCCTGGCAAACAGCGCATCAATCTCCGCCTGATCACCGCGCCCTTTTTGTTTTGCCATCTGCTCCCAGCGGTTCATGTCGTTAAAGAATTCCCGCAGCGCATGAATGGGAGCCTGTAATTCGGGATTGTCCAATGAAATTCGATTTTTCATGGTTTTATAGGTACGGGCATCCTCATATGACTTGCGCTCTGCCTTTGTAAACAACCCCGCCAGTCCCTCGTCATCATGCATGTCTGTATCGCTGATGTACAGCTTATCCCTCCAGGAAACCGCCAACAGTCCTTCAAAGGTAATATGATGGCAGGCAGCTATATAGATATTTTCCAGTTTTTTAATCTGTGCGGCCTGGGCCAGTCCCTCGTTGTCCAGAGCTGTCCGCTGTAAGAAAAGATCTTTTAAGGGAAGGTCTTTCAACAGTTCCAGTCCGTGTCCGGTAATCTGTCTGCCACGCATCAGAGACAACATATTCAGCTTGGAAATCCTTGCCAAAACAGGAAAACACTGGTCGCCAAAGGTTGCATCATCCAATAAAACCTGTTGAAGCTTTGGGCATTGTCTGACAGCTTCTTCAAGGGTCTCTAAATTCAGCGGCGCTTCTACCCGTTTTGTTCCGTTACAGAGGTAGGCACCATTTTGATATTCCAACATATAAGTATTCGGGGCAAATTCCAATATCATATTTTTTCCTCCCATGCAATCTCCCGGAATATTCCGGAAATACTTCTGTGTATCCATTCATGTTTACAATTTCTGAATCTATGCAAACCCACTTTGCTGTTTCCATTCCTTCCATCTGCCCTCGTCCATCAAAAGCTTAAAGCCACCTGGATAATCCAGGCCAAAATAATCAAACTGCCTCATCAAGTTGCTTGTGAGCTGTCCCTCCGGTCTGCTGGCTCCCAAACAGGCGCCGCCTCTTAAGACCATTTGGCTGCCTTTATAGTCAAATTTCGTATTTTCATGGGTTCTGTACTTGTCCATCAGCCGTACATAGAGCTCCTGTAGCTGCCGGTTCTCCACACCCTCCGTACACCAGACGGCATAAATCAGCAAAGTGGGATTTTCCTCTGTGGACAGATAATCCAGGAAATAATCCAGCACCTCTTCTTTCCCCTTCAGCTCCTGGATGCAGTGGAACAGTGAGATCCTGTCATTCCTGTCCAGGTCGTCCCGGGACAGGGCTTCTCTCAGCCTTCCCGCATGGACATTGGGGTAATCCTTCACAGCGCCGATGGTATGGCAGGCGTCCCGGAAGCCCTCCCCTTGGAGTCTAGGCAATATCTCAAATACCTTTTCATACCATGCTTCTTTCACCTCCCAGGTTCCTTCATAGGTGATGATGGAAACAGCCTCCGCATAGGCCCCGTATTCCCACAGTTTTTCAAGCTCTTTCGCCATCCCCGGCACATGGAAACGGACCAGCATCTTGATCAGCTTCATCCGCACTTCCATGTCTGTCTCTTCCGCACAGGCCTGTTTGAAATACGTTTTCTGTTTTCCCGGCAAAGTATCAAATTTATAGAAGCTGTCAATAATCTCTATTTTTTCCTCCGGATCTTCGGTCTGTTCGTACAGCTCCATCAGCTGACTGGGGGTTCCATCTATATTTAACCCAAATCCAACCTCTTCGTCATTATAGCCTGCGATCACTTCCCGGAGCCATCTCTCATACCACTTAAGGAATCCCTGTTCCCGCACAAAAAACGGCTGGCCGCAGAAATCCTCGTCATAATAGACCACCTGCCCCCGATACGGCCCCGCAAGCATGATCCCTGTCATAAGGGTACAGCCCTGGCTCCCGATAGGCAGGACTCCCACATAGGGATGTACCTCATCCCCTTTTCGTCTGCCCTCCGGATCGGCCACCCTGTTCCAATCCTCATCACTCATCTTCGGATAGATCACCGGCTCTTCCTGAACGCGGTAGAGGCGGGAACCATGGGAATCATGAAGTTCCTTTTCCTGTGTCTTCACCCCATAAAGCCCATAATAAGGGCCTGCGCCGCCATTTCCCACAAATAGCAGGAAATCCCGGTATTCTTCTGGCAGCCGTATTCCCTCCTGCTCCTCAAATTTTTGTATCGTCTCCTCACTGGCAGGCGGTGACAGCTTATACTTGTGGCTGTAGGCCCCAAACCGAACAAGGTCCGGATCTTTCGCCTTTGCCTGCTCCAGCAATTTTAAAATACGCTTTGCCCATGGGGGCTGTCCTGTTTTTCCCGTTGTCCCTGTTTTTCCCATTTTCCTCCTCCTGTAAGCCGGTCAAACTCTGCGTTCTGCCCATGCATCCCAATCCTGCAGGGAATCCATTCCACTGGTTCCCCTTTTCCCTGTATCTGACGCGTAAATCCCTCTACTTCTGAAAACACATTGCAGAGCAGTCCCACATCATTGAATCTTACATCCGGCAATTCTTTCTGCAGAGAATTGCACAGAAAGGAATGAAAGCCGCCAATATCCCAACCCAAAATATCATTTCCCAGGCATGGGCTGTTATCGTTTTCGCCATTCATCAGGGCATGGCTGTTGCTGCCCTTCAACTCATCCAGCAGGATTTTATAATACTCCATGGTTGTAGAAATACTTACCACACAGCATGGGAGCGCCTGACAAAATTTCTCATAAAAATCTCCTGCATCTGATAATTTCAAAAACCTGCAATCCACATCCAGCCTTTGGGCATCGAAAAGGCAGTTTGCCGTTTCTGAAAACTCTCTGTACTGTTCTCCATCAAGCCGCAGCTTCTCCTGATATTCCCGCGCCTCCCCTTTAAGCCATCCGCCCATAAAACATTCCCACCTGGGATGCTGCTCTCCTATGCAGCCACTGACAGACAGGATCTGTCTGCTGATCCCTTGCAGCCACCCAGGAGTATCGTTTATTTCGCATATATAATATCCGATTACCTTAAAACAGTCTTTCATTCTTTCTTTTTACCCTTTCCGATGATGCCCTGGAAAGCTGCCAATGCGGTGGATACAAAGCGCGCCGGCAATTCCTCCGGGGCGCAGACCAGACTTTCGGGCACATGATCCCAGAGCATGAAATGATGAAACCGATAAAAGATTACTTTGTCTATCGTGATGATCTCCGGTCCATATTCCGGTCCTCTCCAGATACCGTCAAAGGTGAGCTGCGCGCCGTACCCATGGAGCAGATCCGCCATATGATACGACATATACTGGTTCTTATCGCTTCCCTGATACAGCCCCCATTTCCCTGCGGCGGTGATCAGGAAAAGCTGCGTTACCTGAACACCGGTGAATGCTGTCAAATCATACTGCCCCTGGCACACAGGTATCTTAAGCTGCGGAAACGGCTGTTTCCATTTCTCTTTTCCTGCATATTTCTTCCATCTGCTCCGCTCTGTTTCTGCCAGTTCCTCCGGATGCACCAGCCCGATTTTTCCCGTTTCGTCAGAAACAGATTCCGGGGGAACCATCTCCCCCTTTTCATCCAGCACACTTCCGTCCTCTCTCAAGGCAAATGCAGTCTGGAGATACCCATCCCGGTAATACCCCCAGAGAAGGTTCCCTGCCATTATCCTGCCGGCCGGATGCTCCTTCATCTTCTTCCAGTCAGAGCAGCGCCACAGATAGCCGCAGATAAAGGCACGCAAAAGAGCCGTCTTCTGCCTTTTCATGAATTTTTTATCGGAAACGTCGTCCGGTTCCTCCTGCATGGGAAGCAAAGCGCAGTTCCGCAGCTCTTTCTCCAGTTCCATCTGCTCATAATCCGGATTCCCAAGCCTCTCACAGACGGCCTGGCATTGCTGCTTCAGTTTTTTTGTTTTATGCTCCGCATGCAGGAATGTCTGATCGCCAAACGCACAGAACAGGTACAGGAATTCCATCCATATCTTCTGCCACCAGGCCTGATAGGACGAATGATGGTGGACGATCATCTCTCCCAGCACCTTTTTATCCAGAAGCCGGACTGCCATCTCCCCATCCAGCCTGACCGCTTCCCTTACCGCATCAGGGGAGAGGCTGTACATACGGTTTGTGGTCATGCTCAGCAGGTAGGCGCACATGGTATCCGCCGGCTTCCATCCAATACGGTAGAGAAGCTCTGTACTGCTTTCATGGGACGCCTGCAGAAAACGCTCCCGCATATCCGTAAATCCCAGAAGCGCCTGATATTTCCCGTTAGGATTGATATAGTGGTTATATTTTTCCGCCCAGAATATCCTGACAGTGGGGCTTAATTCAAACAGCAGGCACCTCCAGTCGTTCTGTCTCTCACTCCCTTCGTCAAGGCTCTGCTGTTCTTCCGTCTCAAATTTGCGGAGAACACAATACTTTGGCATGACCTGCTCCATTTTTGAAAGGATATCTTCGGTATCCTCCCCCTGTTCCAGTATTGTCAAAAGATAGTTCGGAATCCATCCCCGCAGGTATGGATCACGGAATGCCCGGCGAACCTTTTCAAGCTGCTCTTTTTTCTCGTCCATCATCAAAAATCTCCGTTTCCTTTTCATTCTAATACGCTGTATACAAGCCTCTTAATGTCCTGTTGTCAGGATCTTTCCGTCTTTTTAGCCAGTCCGTGGTAATACCGCATGAACCGGCATACTTCCTCATAGGTCTCCCGGATTGCGTTCTGGCGTTTTTGTGTATCCGAAATCTCCTTTGTCTCCAGAAAGAGCTGCGCATTGCGGTACATCACCGCCATGGCGTCTCTCGGATCACTGCAGGCGTTGGGAAATTCTTTTAAACGGGTTTCCATATACTCGGAATTATGTCTCACGCATTCTTCAAGATGCGCATATCCTTCTATTTCCTTTCCAGTTAGCAGATCCCACACACCAAACAGATAGTCGTCCGCCCGCCAGGGGTCCGGCTTTCCCTCTGTATCCAGATTCCACATGGGCCGTCCGTTCTTTGGATTTTTCGGTCCCCTCGCCGTAGCTTTCAGATAGTCCTGCCGTTCCTTCGCGAAATAGGTCTCCAAGCTGTCAATCTTCTGCCACTCCGGCAGCACGCCATCGACCAGAAATGTCAGGATATCGTCAAATTTTCTGTTGATACTCCCCACCATGGCGGCATCAATGGCTACTGTGCCATACTGGATCACGCCCCAGTCTCTTTTCACCTGTTGGAAATATTCTCCTTGGCTGATGTGACCCGGCAGGCCTAAAGTTCCGTACTGTATGGCATATACAGGACAGAAATAACAGTACATCTCCTCATACCCGCCGCCCCTGAAATAACCGATAAACTGAATCCGGGATACCAGACCGTTCTTTTCCCGCACAAAAGTTTTGGGGCCTGCCTTTTTCATGCCGTATGCCTTTGCCAGAGGAGCGATCTATGCCTGCAGGTTCTCCTTTAAGCGCAGCTTCAGTTCCTCGCTGCACTCTTTCCACTGCTCTGTCGTTCTTGCGTTTTTATAACCGAACTCCTGCGCCGGTTTCTGTCCGGGCGGTGTCCCCAAAAGGTTCTTCCAGTCAAAAGAAATGGATTCTGTCGGATGCTTCTCCAGATAGTTCTCCCAGCTCTTCCTGGCGGGAGCCGTATCCCGGTAATAGGTTTCCATGACTTTCTGCCTTTCACGGATCTCCTCTTCCTTTGCTTTTTCCTCATAATAATCGGACGTCTTCACCGGACGCCCCTGGGCATGGAAATAGTAGGCAACACCGCCCTGCGTCTTTGTCATCCAGTAATAGTTTGCGCTCCATAATGCGGGCATGATCCGCCCTCTGTCTCCCCGGTTCAAGGTCTCTTCCAGCTTAACCCTGTTGCTGTTCCACCATTTTTCCCATTCCTCAGGTTCGATCTCTCCTGCCGCAACGTGCAGAAACATCTGTTTCATCTCGTCCTGAAATCCCATCTCTGTTCTCCTGCTTTTATTGGCTTCCCATTAAAAATACTCCGGGTTCATAAAAATTGCCACCAGGCATACGATCTCACCCTTCTCATCCAGTCCCCAATAGCCACTGTACATACCGTCCCCCAAGCCGCTGGAAAAAAGAACTGTCCTGAAACCGCTCTCCGGGAGTTTCCATTCCAGAAAGCTCCCTCCCTGATTCTGAAACTCTGGATTTGCTTCATAGCTTTCCTGAAAAAGGCTGGCGAAATAATCCGCATACTTGTTCTTTCCCGGATTTTTACCTGCCCACTTTTCAAAAAACAACCGGCTTTCCTCCGAAATCTTCCGGTCTGCAAAGCATGCAAGCCCTGTATCCACGCCGAAAAAGGTAAAAACACCTGGCTTATTAAATTCCTCTTTGTGCTTCCCCCGTGGCATGGCAATCTCATAAGAAACCGCCTGCCCGCTGTTCACCAAAAGCCTTGCGGCGGCAATTCTAAGGCCCGCGATCCGGGAGAGACAGACCGACAGCTCCACCGGATAGCTTCCGGCGGGAATCTGCTTCTCCAGAAGGGTTTCATATTTACTTCCCAAATATGCGAGTGGATCCGCCAGCACCACCTCCCCTGTTGGAAAATCCGCTTCTCCCGCCCGGACTACCTTGATGTTAGAGTTTTCGGTAAACAGGCTTCTGAAAAAGGATTCCGGGTATGTCTTTTGATTTAAAAATTTTAGATTTTTTTCAAAGGCAAGCTGTGCCGGATGCTTCACCTGCTCCCTGATCTCTTTTCCCGTTCTGGTATCCACAAAATATTTCCCCGTTTTATCAGAGCGAAATTCCAGATCGCTGCCGATCGGCATATAGAATATATTTACCACCGCAGGCTCTATGTTGGCCAGCGTATTGAAATCCACAACCGCCATGTTTTTTGCGTCATCTACATATTCCTGACTGTCCGTGTCCCCAAATGCCACCCAGCCGTTTCCATGTTCGCTCTCCTGTCGGAACATCCATTTCAGCTTTGAAGTGCCATCCAGAATGGATTTTGTGACGATTATTCCTCCGGCTCCCTGAATATATATTTTCATTTCGTTTTGCGTCTTCGGCTGTTCCTGCTGCGCCTGCTTTTGGTCCTTCTTTTTCCCGAATAGTCCCATAGTCTGATTCCTCCTTATCGTTGGCTTTGTGCCGTGCTTTATAACGGTTCTCCGATTCCCTCCATGACCTCCATAAGCCTCTTGTATCCTGCCTCGCTGGCAGCTCCATAAAGCACTTCCAGATCGCCGCAGTCCATGACTACAGCCGTATTGTCAGTGGCATTGCTGTAGAAACTCATATCCATCCCCAGCCATCCAGAAAGCCCAAAGGGTTGTTTTTCGAGGCCGGAGCGGACGGTTTCCAGTTCTTCCTCCATAAGCCAGTATATAAGTTCATCCCCATGAAAAGGAAAGGCAAATACTGCTTCATAAGCAAGGACAGCCCTAAGAAATCCGCTGAGCGTTCCGGCACACAAGGTCCATCTTTGATCATTTATCTGATCCGCAGCCACATAAACCGGGGGATCCGCTTTTGTCAGGTCTTTTCTTCGGATTCCCGCCCGGCAGCACCCCTGATTTTCGATCAGGATCACCAGGTAATCGCCGTCCTTTAACCAGTCCCATTTGTCGAAATCCTCCGGCCTGATCCACTTATCCTGTACCCTGTGAATCGCCTCCGTGCGCGCCACACTGTTCCAGAACTCTTCCAGCACAGGAGGAAGAGAATTAAAATATTTTTTCACAACGGCCAGTTCTTCTTCTGTGTATCCCTGCAGTTCTTCCACCCCATACAGCTGCCGGATCATTTCCATGTACTCTCTCTGATCCTGCCCCTGTGCATCCACATCCTGCGGCTCTTCCTTCTGTTCTTCCGTAAACAGAAAAGGAACCCCCTGCCACATAAGCTCAGGCATTTCCTCCAGCCTGTTAAAATAAAGGCAGATGATCTGGTCGTCCCCCCAGGTTCCGGATTCCGGCCTTCTGGTGCAGGCTGTGATATGATAGTAACCATCCGGCAGAGACAACACCTGGTCCTGTGGGAAATCCGGATTCCAGTCACTCAGCCAGAACAGGTCGCCAAACTGCAGGGAACCGCCCCTTACCTCCACCGCCAGCTGGATCATCACCGGAAACTCTTTCTCCCCATTGGAATCCGGATAGCCGGACCGGAGCCATAGGATGAAGTTCCCTCCTGTACCGGTACAGAAAGCCGTGATATCCCCTTTCCGGATATGCTCTCCCACCTGTTTCGGATTCGTGAATTCTTCTGCTAAAAAGTCGCTCCCCGGAACAACCGATTTCATAACCTCCGGGGAAAACAGGACAATCCCCATGCCGTCAATACTCAAATGCGCCGTATCCCCCAGATGCAGCGGCCCCCCGGATGCCGGACTGCCCTCTAAAGGTGTTCCCTCCCCGCAGGGCTGCCTTGCCCCCTCTGGCTCTTCTGACGTTTCTTCTTTTATCTCCCGGAGACAGGAGAGCTGTTCCAGCACTTCCGTATGTTTCAGCTGGCTGTAAGGAGGCAGGAGGACTTTCTTCAGCGCCGGAAGCTCTGCCAGCAGGCGGCAGTCTGAAAAGC
>ERZ808046.843-NODE-843-length-18508-cov-6.751885_pt1 | contig 18508 bp, 17 predicted proteins | sample MGYA00380196_ERZ808046 | MGnify/ENA primary metagenome ERZ808046 (study PRJEB31490, sample SAMN06133421) | mouse gut metagenome | isolation source: Z6_2 | host: mice | place: China: Chengdu | collected 2015-05 ...
ATTAAATTCATTAAATTTATAGATAATTGGATGAATTTTATACATTGGAATTGAATTTTTACAAATGTTATACTTTTTGTATAGTTCAAGTCTTTTTTTCTGCGAAAATATAGTAAATATATCCATAAGTAAAATCGGATCTGCCCGGAAATGGGGGGCTGTTGCCCTTCAAGATAATGTCAGATTAGAGTGAGCGTGAGAAGGAGGAAATCAAATATAAAAAACTAAAAATCAAGGTATGTGAAAGGAGAAGGGTAACTATGCGTAAATGTTCGGGGAAAATTCTGGCTGCAGTTCTGACAGGATTTGCGCTTGCCTCAGCGGTGAGCGCCGGTACGCTGGCAGCACAGGAGGGAAATCGGCCTGCTATGGGAGATATAAGGCGTATTCAGGCTTATACGGATGAAACCGTCTACGGTACCGGACTGGTGAAGGTGGAAGTAACCTATAATAACGGTGTCAGTCTGACGGGGATTAATGCGGACAGTTATATTCTGGAAGACCGGGGAACGCTGTCACCCGATTATGGTAAGGTTAAAATTGCAAAAGCCGTAGAGGACGGTCAGGTTGTCACCATGACCATGGACAAAGGCACCGCAGCTGCCGAAAATAATGCTCTCATCTATACCGGAGAAAGCGCGCAGGGACCACGCGTGAGGAACGCCTTTGGCGTTTACTGCACCGGCGCCTGGTACCGGGATGAAAACGGCGCGATTCATTACGGCAGCGGCGACGCGGATAAAGGGTACCTGGCAAATACGACGGGAATGGGGTACCAGGCCAGGGCCTGTCTGGAGCTGAAACTGCGCCATGCGTGGGAGGAGCCTTCCGCTGCCGTCTGCCTGGCCGGCGAGGCCGACGGCAGATACAAGGACGGCGGGCCATGGGCAAGGACGATTGACCTGCAATTCGGAGAAAACGGGTTCCGTTCCTTTGAGCAGGCCGGAATCCGCGTAAGCAGCACAGCAGGAAGAGCGTCCGACGGTACCGGTGATGATTATGTCCGCGGTTATTTCTATGTTCCGGAACATTACGATCCCGCGGCAGGCATTGTATTTACGCTTCAGGGACAGGGTATCTCCTACTGGAAGCTGGCGGACGGATGTGATAACGACGGCACCGGCATTATGTACGACTCCGCCACCACTTCCTGGATTGACAAAGGCGCCATCGTGGTCAACATCCATGACCGCTCCAGCGCCGGTCCCGGAAAATATTATGACATTTATGATTTTGTAGCTGACGACGTCAATGTGATGAAATATTTTATCGATGCATACGGAGTCACCGGAAATGTTGTTCTTCAGGGGAATTCGCGGGGAACCATGGCCTCTGCCCTCATTATCAAGGCGCTGGCCGGACAACCCTATCATCCCCAGAATCAGAAAAACGGAAATAATGTACAGGAAACTTATGGGCTGCCTGCCGGCGCTTACAATTTTACTATTGATTCGTATATCTGTCAGAACGGCACCTTTGGCTATGGCTATGACGACGCCGACTGGGCAGCCGTAGCAGAGACCGGCTTAAAAGTATGGGCTTTTGACGGAGAACAGGACACGGATAATATCGGCAGCATCGCGAAATACAAAGCCCTCATGACTTCTTTGAAAGGCGCTGACTGGGCCGCTGAGAACGTACGCCTTACCGGCTATCCTTCCGAGTTATATGCCTACTGGGGCGAGAGCGATCATTCCACTACACGGCTTAACGCTTGGTATTTCAGTGACTCCGCATTTTATGGACCTGATTTCCGGATTGATCCGGCTACAGGAAAACTCACCTGGCATACTAAGCTGAACGACGGTGCGTCTTATGAACTGAAGTGCCGCGGTAAAGCTTCAGGAAGCAGCAAAGAAGGCTACCGCTATACCATATACGATGATCTTTATCAGGAGTGGGCGCTCAAAGGAGCACCCGTTCAGGAGACAACGGCAGTACCCACCGTTTATTCAGCGGCAGTTACAGATTTTGACAGTATAACGGACCTTAAGAAGGATTTCTCCCAGGCCGCCCAGCTGCCGTTAACCGGGTGCTTCATGAAGAATATTGACGTAAACGGCAACGGAATTGCGGACGACGCCCGCACTGCCGGTGTGTATATCGCGCCAGAGGCATCCATACGTTCCTATTTTACCGTAGTTGCCGTGCCCGACGGCGTGAATACCTGGGATTTTTTAAAGAAAGAGGGCTGGCTTGATCTGGCGGATCGAAAGGGTGAAGGGCTGTTTATTCTGGAGCCAGGCGCCGGCGGCTGGAGCAGTCCCGCTGAAGAGACGGGTTATCTGAAAGCGGCAGCCGCTTTTCTGACCGGCGGTAACAATATTCACAGCCAGAATGTATTTTCCACTTTTGGCGAATTTTATCTGGCCGGTTACGGGAAAGGGGCAGCTGCCCTGGAGTACTGGGCAGCTGCAAATCCCACCTTGGTTATCAGCCAGGTATATTTAAACGGAGAGAGCAGCGGCAGCAGTGCGCTGATGGCCGTAGCAGGAACCGAATATGACGGTAAAAGCGCCAACGGCGACATGACGGATGTGCTGGACGAAACATTGAAGCAGACAGGACTTGGAGGCGGGCGCAGAATCGCGCCAAAGGATGTGCCGGTTCCCACCTATCTGGCCGGATATACCGGCAGTGAAAGCTATTGGCAAGAGGCTAACGACTGTCTCTCTGCCCCGGTAAACGGCGTATACTATCAGGATATCAGCTCCGACGCTTATCCGACAGAGTATGCAAATAAAAAGCAGAAGGATGCCGGAGCCGTCTACGGAATCTCCAAAGTAAAGGTGTCGGGGTCTTCCGCCCTGAGAGCAGATGAAATTTATGCCTTCCTGTCCGAATACACACGCTACGATACCACTTTTGCATACTCGAATGCAATTGCACAGCGTCTGGATTACACTTCCGCCCGGGTTGCCGCCCAGCGGGACGCAAAGGACGGACAGCCTAAGCAGACCTTAAGCAACGGCACACAGATTTGGGCCGTCGAGGACGCGGTCATCAGGGGCCACGGCACTGTTCAGGTGGGCGTGATTGCCTTTAGCGACAACAGCGGCGACGGAAAATGGGATCCCAGGGAATATTTGTTATATATCCCGGAGGGATTTGAAGGGAAAAAACTTCCTGTTTTAGTGGTCTACCCAGGCAATACGCAGACCGACTCGATTTTTATGGATTCCACTTTGTGGTGGCAGACCGCCGAAGAGGAAGGCATTGCCCTGGCTTTCGTCTGTGAGACCTATAACGCCAGCCCCTCCAGCGTGTCACATGCGGATTCCGATTTGTTTTACCACTCTCTCATCACTCTGCTGAAGGAGAAAATCGACGGAAAATATGCAGATTTAGACTTCAGCCGTATCTATGGAACAGGCCAGTCCGCCGGCTCAAACGCAACACAGGGCTTTGCCATCACAAACCCGGAATTCTTTGCCGCCGTCGGTTCCACCTCAGCGGCCCCTGTTCCGGAAAATGCGGCAAATAAACCGATCCCTACGATGATGATAACAGGACAGATGGATGTCTCCGACCTGGCAAAGGGATTCGGTTCGGAAAGCCTGCGGGGCTGGGCCGAATATATGCTGGGAGTAAACGGTTTTGGCAGCGCCTTTGCGCCCGGTATGGAGACCGAAGTCGTAACGGTAGACTCACGCCATCCGGCCCTATACCGGTGGAGCAGAAATATTGAAGGGACAGACGTACCCCTCGTCCAGTGGGCACAGTGTCTGCTGCGTCCTCACAACTGCTACCCCTCAGACATTCCCATCCTGTGGGACTTTGTTAAGCATTTCAGCTTTACGGCGGATTCCAACGGCACGATTACCCGGTATTACAGTGAATCGGCATTTGAGAAGGATGACACAATCGTCATCAGCGTGACGGCCGCGGACAGCTAAGGCAGAGCGGTTTTTATTTAACAGGAGAACTTTCCTGTTAAATCATGACCACCCGTCAAACGGGTGGTTTGCTCGCCCCTATAAGGGGACAGTTACCGGCCAGCGCCTAAAGACGCTGGCTTTCACTCTGTTCAAGCCACTATGCCCTTGACTCGTCGCCCCCCTTTAAAGGGCGTTTGTAATACCGGCTACCCCTTAAAGGGGTCCTCATATTCCTTTACACTCAGTTTATCCATTGCTATATCATACTTCTCCTGTTCCTGAATGTACTTCCTAACTGTTGCCTCATTTAGACCTACTGTACTGACATAATAACCTTCTGCCCAGAAGTGACGATTTCCGTATTTATACTTTAGATTTGCGTGCTTATCAAATATCATCAGCGCACTTTTTCCCTTTAAGTATCCCATAAAGCTGGATATACTGTATTTCGGTGGAATACTTACCAGCATATGAATATGATCTGGCATTAAGTGACCCTCCAGTATTTCCACTCCTTTATATCCGCATAACGTTTTTAATATATCTCGTATGCTTTCTTTATATTGATTATAAATCATTTTTCGTCTATACTTAGGAGTGAACACAATGTGGTATTTGCACATCCACTTTGTATGTGCCATATCATGTTTCTTGTGTGCCATTAAAATCACCTTTCCTTTCTTAGATAGTAGCTTGAACAACTCTATTCTATCGGAAAGGTGATTTTTGTGCTATAAGCACTTGCTACACCACCCGCAAAGCACAACATCATAAACTTAATATTGAATGATGTAGCTCAATTATAGTATTATTTCTTCGATCATAGTTATCAATCGGATATTTCCTAAAAATGCCCACATTTCTCCCTGCTAAGAAATATGGGCATTTTAAAAACTGTTCTTTTGGTTGTTTCTATATTTGTTAGATAGATTCTTTTTTCGTCCCCTATTCGGCAATACTCTTATAGGCAATACATAGTTTTCCATTTCTTTTTGGAGTTCTTCCAGCATTTTTACACGTTTATGGAAACTATTTACTAATACTATTTTTATCATTGACTCCTTGAACAGGCCGATTGTCAGATTCTCATTTGTATGCATAGGGTATTTCTTTCCATTCTTTTTCCAGTTATGGCAACTTCCTTGTCCGTACTTTTTCTGATATCCTGTATCATATTATAAACCAAAATCTGGGACCAGAAATCCTGGTATACATAGATGGTGGATTTCCCTGTTACACTTTCAAACTTCATTTTGTTTTTTAACGTGTGGTACTTCTTTTCTATTTCCCATCTCTGATAGTACAAATCAGACAACTGCCTGGGTGTAATCTCAGTGGGAAGATTGGTCATGAGTGTCAGGTCTTTTCCAGATGGCAATTCTGAAACAGATATCCTCACCTGTGTTTTTCCTTTTTCTTTCATGTGCTCATAACATTCCGGATGTTTCTTACGTATTTTTGTAAGACGCTGTGAAGTATGCGTTAAAAGTACAGTTTCATCATGTGACTTCATCTTTGTTCGTTCCACTATATAATCGTTCGAAGATAGCCGAAACAAATAATGAATTCCCTGGGATTCTAAAAAATCGACAAATTCTATGGCTGGGTAGCCTCGATCAAAGATTACAAGTATAGGCTGTTTCAGATTCATATTTTTCAAATGTCTTAAATTCTGTTTCGCCAGTTCGTTTTCACTGATAGAAATATGTTCTATCTCAATATCCAGATAAAGCCGGTTTAGAACGTCGTACATACCGCTCCCTAAGGCCCGGACTTGGCCTACTTGTGAATGTTGGTTATTGCTTTGCCCAAACCGTTCCCTATTTTCTCTCGAGTTAGGTACTTCTGCTTTGCTTCCATCAATAGCAAGCAATAGATATCCATTCCATAACTCTACCTCATCCGAACTATAAAAATCTTTTAAATATTCAGAATTTAAATAGGAAAAGACTTCTGGGTTTAAACGTTTTCTCTGTTGTAAATATCCCTGTATGGACAACTGCATAGACAAGTCCCCTTTTTCTCTAAAATAGTTTCTGAGTTCAAATGTTGTAGTAAGCCCTTTTTTAGAAAGACAGCATAGCAGCATATCTTTTAAAGGCAATTTCCGCTTTCTTGAAAAAGTATTTTTTCCATTTTGTCTTGCATAATTTATAAATGCCGGATTCGATAATGATTTGGAAAACTTTTGAAATCTCTTTTTATAAGATTTATTCCTATACACCCCTGTCCATATTTTAGCATAAAGAAAAGAATCTGTTGACAGATTCCTATGGATTTTTCCTTAAGTTTATGATGTTGGGTGTGGCCGGTGGTTTGCTTTGTCTTCCCACTTCCCACTACAAGTGGTTTATTTCTTGTGTTTCTTCACCGGCTCACCCGTAAACGGGTCGATATACTCTACTAATGACATCTGATCATATTCTAAATCTTCCTTCAGCTGATTTTGTATATACGCTTTGATCGCAGCTGTGTTCTTCCCTACGGTGTCGACATAGTACACCACTTTTTTCTTTGTTGACTGTTTCACTAAATCACCTTGTTCATAGACTGTTCCTGTCCTTATGGGAAAAATAGTCGGAATCAAGAATATTTCTGAAAACAAAACGAAAAAAAGAGCCATCCAATACAGCCTGACACTGTATCAAATGGCTCTGCCTGTAGTTAATCGAATCCTAAAATGATTTTTATGCAAAGCACCTGCGGCTTAAGAGACTCACACATTCTTGCCAGAATCGATAAATCGCCCCTTGTCATATCGTTATTGATGTATTGGTTTCACTGCAACCGCTGTATGCCGCAAAACCTGCCCGCTCCCTATTCATTGCCATTCTCTATGCAAGAAAGGATCTGCTCCTCCGTTACTGACCGCTCCTCTCTGCTTTCACCATAGAAATGATAAATATGGTTCCATAAGGCAGCCCCACGCTCTTCATTCGCATTCACGTATCGACTTACCTTTTCCAGCAAATGTTCTTTTTCTGTAAGCTGCCCATGAAAAGAGGCCAGGCGATAAAGCGGGGAAATTTGTGAAAAGCTCGGGACGATATGACCATGTTTGACCGCACCAATATCCCAAATCCCGTCACTTTTTCGGAACAGGGCCTGGAGACAGCAGCAATCCCGATTATCACCGACCTCCAAAATGACCGCGTGGCCCACCGGTGCAAAAGGGCGGCAATCTACGGTCACGATATCGCCCGCATGGAAGGGAACGGGCAGGTTCAAGTCGCGATATATTGAAAACTCATGCCGCTCTGAACAGGAAACCGCATCGTGATTAAAATAGCAGGCTTTTGTACCTAAAACCATGAAATTATATTCATTCTTCAATCTTCCGCTCCCGTCAGGCGACCATTTTTCCACCTGAAACCAGACCAGTTCTTTTTCGTCTGCCTCGAAATATCCAAGATATTCCCGGATACGTTCCAAGACATGTTCCCATATAAGGTACGGTTCCAGACACTCCTCCTTTGTACTCATACGATCTTCATCAGAATAACAGCAGCCTCGCAAATAGAAAAACTCTCCGGGCCTTGTCTGCATTTCCCGGATGGCCCCTTCAACGAGGCCCGCCTGCTGGTGGAAGTAGTGCCTGTTTTTTCCTGACGCCAGACGCAAAAATATATCCCTTTTTCGCTCCAGTGGGATTGCCGCATAGGCGACCGCGTCCCGTACAGCTTCCCGACGGAGCGTGCAGTTTGTCAAGTAGGACGCCATCTCCGACGAGGGAAAAATCTCCCGTAAAATACAACCGATATGCTCACACATAAAATTCCTCCTTCGTACCCTGCTGCCGGCAATCCCGGTTTTGCGCAGCAAGTCAACAACCCTGCTGCAAGCAGCAGGGTTGTTGACCCTCGCGGCAGCCGCCAAATGTGCATGCAGGCATGCCCACCTGGCTCGTTGCTCGCGGGAATCAAATGCTTTCCAGGGATAGCGGCTCGCCGTCCTTCAGCACCCGGACACGATCCTTGTAGGGTGCAAACTCCTGGAAGGAGGAAAACTCCTCCGCCCGCTCGGTGTGCATGGGGACGATTACTTTCGGATCAACGGTTTCCATCAGCCTTGCGATGGTTTCCACATAGGCATGGCCGCTGGTGTGTAAGTACTCAATGGGCCGTCCGCCAATAAAGTTGATCAGGGCCTGGTCGGCGTGTTCCGGCTTCAGATATCCGTCCCACATGGAGTAGATGATCTGGCCGTCCATGGGGTAAAACTTGTCCCGCATGATCTCAAATACGTTCTTTCGATTTGCTGACAGGCCGGCGTTTTTCCGCGACAGCATCACGAACCCCTTGTGGTAGAGGTCAGAACTGCCCGCCGGTTCAACGCCCACCGGCTTTTTCAGCGCCGCACCCAGCTGGGACAGTGAGGACATCCGCTCCTCCTGCCGGTTCCCATTCAACACCTGGATGACCGGCTGGCGGGCCGCGCACTGATACCGGGGATAATTACCCTTGGCCTCCATCCCCTTCATGGCAGTCAGCATCACCTCCGCCTGGTAAGTATCGCAGACAAACTGCATTCCCTCCGGCGTGTGGTGGTAAAATTCCATGATACTGTCCAGATTGGTGGAGGACACCAGCACGAAATTATATTTGTGCTGCAGGAACAGCTCTTTTGCCCGCTGTCCCAGCTGTTCCTCCGTCCAAACGGAATTGACTGCCGCCTCTGCCCTGCGGGAGAGCATGGTTCCCTCCGTAATGAGCAGGTCAATTCCCCTGGGGACAAACTTCTCCAACATCCGCCAGAGCCGGTCTTTCTCCCCCACGATGCCGTGATCCCGGAAATCGCCGGAGAAGAGAATCTTCTTTCCCGCCGCCTGGATATAGAACATATAAGCGTCCGGCGCGGAGTGATCCACGTAGAGGGGAAGCACCCGGACATTCTGAAATGCCCCCAGTTCCTGGCCCGCCTGATAGGTTTGCATCCGTTCTATCACCGGCAGGCCCTTTTCCTCGGAGATACAGTCCAGACGGGAAACAAGAATCTTCAAAATCTCCTTCGCCATAGAACCAATGTACATGGGTACGTCCCCAGGGACCTTTTTGTAGAGCCCGTAGTGATCGCCGTGTGGATGGGTGAACAATACCCCCGCCGCCGGGCGGCCGTCAAAGACCTTTGCTGCCAGCTCGTCGTCCCGGATGGGAGTGTCGGAGTCCGGCAGGTTCGCACCCAGGTCGATGAGAACACGCTCCCCCTTGCAGGCGAGCTCGGTGCAGCCGCCGCCGATCTGATGGGTGCCGCGATAGATAGTCAGATTGAACATGTTAAGCCTCCTCCTCCATCATCTGTTTTCCAGCCTCCAGCCAGGCTGCATGTTCCAGTCCGATCCGTTCAAGAACCTCGATCTCTGCCTCCTGCTGCCGCTCATCATCAACATCAAACTCATCCCAGCTCCGTCTCCGTCTCCCGACATAATACTTCTTTCCTTCCCCGTCTGATTGCGGGTTTACACAAAAGAATTCCAGAGAGTCTTCAGAAAAGTTCAGGAAGGTAGAAATCCAGTAAAACATCCCTCCCCGGGATGCATATGCTCTTGACAGATAGATGTTGTCATACGCATAGTAGCGAATTTTATAGATGTAGCTGTCATATTCCTCTTTCTCTACCGGACGGCAATCGAAACCACAATTTTTCAAAAACTTTTCCGCATCAAAACGTAATAAGCTGTCTTTTTTTTCGACCAAAGGCGTTTCCAGGCGATAATAAGGCCCCTCCCCTTTCTTTTTCACGTACAATGCCACTTCCAGAGTGCCCTCCACCACGTCAAAAAGCTCCAAAAATCTGCGCGGCCCTACCCGTACCTTACAGGAGACGCCTCCATCCTTCTTCCACTGATACAGAAGCAGATATTCAAATACAAAATGTTTTTCGAAGCGAAGATCGCGGTCCAACCCTTCCACAATAAATGCATCGTTCAGCCTTATCGCTCGTTTTGTGGAATATCCGGTAATCCACCCTCCACGTTTTACCCTCTCCCATACCTTTTCCTTTCCCTCTTCCTTGGCCAGTTCAAGCGCCAGCCGGTCGAGAATCTCTTTCGCCTCCAGATGTTCCAGATAATTTCGGGGAATCCGGCTGTATCCGCAGAGGGCACCCATGATATTGCCGGCAACCGCTCCTGTGGAATCGCTGTCACCACCATGGTTCACGGCGGCAGTCACCGCCGCCGCAAAGTCGTCTTCATGCTTCAGGCAGCAATAAACCGCAATCGCCAGGGCTTCCTCAGCCACCCAGCCCTGGCCGATGGCTTCTATGGCCTCCTGATCCGTCAGGGTACTCTGGGATAGGGAGAGTGCTTTGTCCATAATCTCGTTAAATTCCGTCGGATCTCCCCAATCCCAGAACACCGCCAATGGGTTATTTATAAAAAATATCGCTGACTCAATGGCACTCCTCAGGTCACTTTCATCAAAAAGCTCATACAGTATGCGCTCAAATGCGATCGCGCAGATGATGCCAAGAGGATGCCCGTGGGTCATGGAAGCTATCTGCCCTCCCGCTGGACAAAAGGGCCCGGTGCAACCATAATCGTACTCCCAAAAGGCGGCAGGAGCCACCCGCATCAGGCCGCCGCATCCCTTACTGTCGTTGACAGGCTTCTCGATACTGCCCTGTATCCCCTCTTTCAAAGCGGACAGGCAGGTAGCGCCGGGAGCCCTTTGAACCTGCATAAGAGGTTCGTCTGCCAGCCAGGAAACACGGGGCGGATCGGGACATGCCTCCTTGTCCTGTGTGAAAAGCCAGTCCTGATAGGATTTCCATACGTATTCCCTCCAGGACTTCCTCCAGGACTCTATGCTTTCTGACTCTTTCCGGCTCCTGCGCCAGGCCAGCAGCCCGCCCAGCGTGAAAAGCGTCATCTGTGTATCATCTGACATCAGAGCCTTTCCCCCGGAAAGCGCATAGTCCTGAATTCCGGCGCTGCCATAGGTCCTTATAATTTCTTCTTTCTCCAAAAATTCTACAGGGTAGCCCAATGCATCCCCGACTGCCCCGCCATAAAGGCATCCCATCACCCTATCTATATATGTATATGCCATATCCCGTCTCCTTTTCACGTATCTATAGCTGCTTTAACGAACCGGCGCCCCCTGGCTCGCCTGGGCTGCTGTTTTGACGATTTCTTTTTTCGATACCTCCAGCCGCAAAGGCAGGCGCAGGGGAGTTTCCAATCACGCTCCTATAACCCGTCCAGAAAATCATCGTCAATCTTCTCCGGCGCGTCCACCCATCCCAGGCAAAAATCATCCTCATTATAAGAAAAACAGTGTTCCGAGAAATCGTAAAAGATCTGATGTCCAAGCTTTTGCAGCATCTCAAAATCCCTTTGCCTCGTCCGTTCCGACAGGCCGGGAAACAATTCCTGATAGCAGTCCTTAGCAGTAACATACTCCTTCACACATCCGTCTGCCTGATTATCCTTCTTCATCCACAGAGGGATATCCTCATTTGCCAGCTCAGACATAAGCCTCCCCAGCCGGTTCAGTCTCCTTAAATGGGCCTTTCTGCGAGGAGGGACATCTTCCTTAAACTCCGGGATTCCCGTCTTCACATACCCCTTTCCTTTCCGGGAATATTTCACGGCCACCAGTCCCCCGTCCCTTAAATCCGCCAAATCCCGCTGAAGCAGCCGTTTATTATAAGGGTATACCTGACACACCGCGGTAAATTCGGCGATGGCACAGGGAAGGAGGATCTCGTACAGCTTAAGCTGGCGTTCCAGTTTCGTCAGTTTCATCTTTTTATCCATAGCTTTCTCCCATTCTCCCCCAAATCCCGCCAGCCTTACGCCTCCCCTGTCAGCCCGGCCACCATCAGCATCCGGTCCATGGCCTCAAGATTATCCTTCCAATGATAACCATAATATCTCATACTGTACAATTCATTTGTCACAAGGTTTCTTTGCCATTTTGGCATATTTTCCAAAAAGCGTTTCCTGACAGGCTCCTTAGCAAAGGCAATTCCGGCAGCCAATGTCTTATAATCCACTTCCCCTGCAATAAATTCTATCTTTTCTGGCCCCATCTCTCCAAATATCCGGTTAAATGCCGTTGTGATGGAAATTTCCTCTTCAAATTCTTCGTCTTTCCACTCCCAGACTTCTTCCTGCTGTGTTTCCTGCCGCGTCTGCGTCCATTCCTGGCAATGCCTGTCATAATCCGTCAGCCACTTTTCCGGAACCATCACCCGCAGCATAAGAAAGAATTGTTCCGGCGGTGTTCCTCTCTGGATGTTTTTTATTGCTGTCAGATAAAGATATACGAAATACCATTCATAGCCGGAATACCCATCCGCATCCTCCGAAATTTCTTGTTCCATCTCGTCCAGATTATAGGCATCCACCAGCTTTCGCATCATGTGAAGCAGCAGTTCCTTTAACGGCATATCCCTGCCAATCATAGAAACCGCCAGCGCGATATCCTCATCTTCTCCCCACCACTCTTCCTGCCTGTCCTTATCCCATCCTTCTGTTATGGCATCCAATGCCAAAAGACCGTTCTTCCGGGCGATACAAATGCATTGGGAAAAAAACCGCAGCGCCGCAAAAGCCTGCTCCCTATGCCCTTCAAAAGCTTCTCCTGCAACTTTAAGCGCTTCCTTTTTTAAGTTTCTGACCTCCAACGACTGTTCCCCTGTTTTCGCCTGTAAAAATATCACACCCATGTATAATTCCTTTCCTGGGTCGCTCTTCCCATCACCTTTTCTACGGAGCTGCGGATCTCTGCCTTTCTTTTATCCTGCAATATTTCCATGGATTCGCAGGCTCCCTCTTCTGCGTCCTCATCCCACACCGTCTCCGGCCACACGGCATGGAGCATCCCATCAAGCCTCCTCACCAGTTTATCTATCTCGGAAGGATAGTAATCCGCCATCCACCATTCCATGGCCAGCATCTGATCCTCCCCGGATAAATGGTGAAACAACCGTTCCTTTAGCCTGCTCCCTCCATAGACAAACAGCTCTGCCAGATCTCGGATCCGGATGTTCCTGCGCCACTGAAGTTTCATTTCATAGTCGAGTCCCGGGATATCTTCCTCTTCTGCCATTTCAAGTTCATCTTCTATCTTTTTAAGCTGTGCTGCGACAAACTTTTTAAAATCTTCGTCTGACATTCCTCCCATGCTCTTATCAAAACGGTCCAGAACAGGGATCCCTCCCTTTTCCTCCTGCATGTTCTTAAGCCTCCGAGCCCGCTCCTTAAGAATCTCTTTCATGCCATCTCTTCTGTGTTCCTTTATGGCCTCCGATATCCTGGCGCAAAAATCTTTGTAATGTTCCCGTTCTTCCTCCGGGACCTGGCTGGCAAAAGATTTCAGAAAATGCTCTGCGTCGCGAAAATCCCCTCTGAAAAAATGGAAGCTGATTCCCATCTGGAGATTCCACACTTCCAGAAGTCCCAACACATAGACGGCCTCCAAAAATGCCCGGTAATCTGTGTACTGATCCGTCATGATCTGCGTTTCCATCAGCTGCATCCAGCTTTCCGGGTCGTACCAAAGGCCATTTATCATGAGATCAAGCCCCTGAAAAAGGAAATTTTTAAGCGGTATATCATCATCTTCATCCAATTCCATTCTTAGCTTCATAAGCTCCACGCGCCTGATGTCGTGGTCATACTGTTCTGAAAAATGCTTCTCCCATTCTTCCTGTGTAAAGTAAGTCTCCCTCAAAGGGATCGCCCTTTTGCCGCCCCAGTCCTCCTGGTTCTGCAAACATTCCAGACAAAAACAGACGCACTCTATGGCATCGCAAACCTCGTCCCGGTGGCTTAAAAAAGCCTCCTTCCCATACTTCTTTATAGCCTCCTCTGCTTCTTCACGGAGTTTTCCCATAAGATTTCATCCCCCTTTTCTTTTTAGCACGTTTTCCATTTCCCTTGTCTCCCTGGCCAGTCTTTTTGTTTCTCCCTGCCTCAATCGCTTTTCCAGTTCCCTCACGTACTCCCGGGGACGGTCAGTCTCTCCTTTCGGCCGCTTCCCTGGCTGCCTGTCCCTTAAGATCAGGGCGAAACAGCTCTTATCCTTCCTCACCAGCTCTCCCAGTTCCCCAAGCCACCTCTCACTCTCCGAAAGCGTTCCACCATATTTCTTAAGAAACTGAACAAACGGAAGGATGAAATCTGCTCCGAAGGTAAAAGAGGCATAGTGGTTCAGTGGAATCACTCCGATCCCGTTATCCCGGCTTCCATGCAGGGAATCCCCATACACAAGCCACTGCTCAGCCTCCTGGACAAATCCCTCCTCCCAGGGTTCCACCTGATTTACCAATACACCCTTTATGGCCGGAAAAAAGGGGGACGCCATAGTCTCCACCAGGGTTCCGGAAGGATAGGGAAGTCTCAGGTAGTGATAATCACAAGGCCCGATCCGATAGTCCCCCCGCTCCCCGGCCTCATCTGTTTCCGGCAGGCAGTAGATAACCTCTCCCTCCGGGTTCAGAAGGATATTCCACTCCAAATCCAGATACCGGACTCCCCTCCTGCAAAATTTGCGGAGAACTCCAAAAAAAGAGTCTGTACCGGTTCCGTATCTGTCGGCTGTCTCTTTGATCTGCTCCCCGATAAACTGAATCCCAGGCTGCGGAAGAGAAAAAATCCGCCTTTTTATCCATTCTTCCCGGTTACCATGACAGAAAATATCCGTCTCATAAAGATTCCTGAATCCACCCACCATATGAAGGATCTCATCCAGGGTCTCCCCCATTTCGATTTTTTTATCCAGCAGTTCCAGAGCTCTCTGAACCACGGCACACGGCACATCTTCCCCGGCAGCCTGAAACATGGATCCCCTATCCCCTGTTTCCTGCAGCCGCTCCCCTTTTGCCTCCCGGTAAAGCTCCCTCAGGCCCTCCAGCTTTTCTCCCAGGGTTCTGTGTGGCGCCGAAAGGATGCAGTCCGTCAGTTCCGTAAGGTTCAAATTTCTCTCTTCAGATAACCACTGGGCGATATCCGGAGAATAAATCCATTGTTTGAAATCCATCCTGCACTTCCTCCTTTGATAAACCTATTGTAGCATCCTTCCCCGGTATACAGCGACATCAGTATGACGTCTTTAAATTTTCTTATTCTCCCAATGGGATACTTCTCTGATCTATTGCCTGTCTCCCACAGCTTCCCCCGCCTGTCTTCTCCCCCTCCGCCATGGAAATATGATATTTCAGCATGAGCTTTCCCGCAGTCCAGGCGGCAGACATGGCTTCACTCTCATTTGTACTTTTGCTTATGCCCATTATAGGATGTTATGCCTCCTTATCATGAAAAATCTCATTCCTGTTAAGATTAACCAAATCGCTAATCTTAATCTCCTCATCTGGCCATTTTCCATATTTACGTACAAATCGAACAAGACGAGAGCTTTCGCCTCTCATGCTTTCTGATACCTCAGCTTTTCCTTTTAAATAAGTCTTACATAGAAAATCCGCAATTTTCCATTGGATCCTGCTCTGTTTTTCTTTTTCTGAATAAGAGGATTCATAAGACTCAAATTTGCATTCCAAAAACAAAAGATATTCTTTATTATTTTTTTCATACAACACGGCAATATCCGGTTTCGCTTCCATCATACGCCTGATTGTAGACTTTTCATCTTTTGACAATTCAGCATCAGGTACATGGAGGCCTAAATTACATCTCAAATCCCTGTCTGTCCATTCCTCAACCTTTCCCTTATGTACATATTCCATCAGTTTATAGTTAAAAGCGTCATTCACATCCATGGATTTATTTTTACGGGTAAATCTCTTTTGCAACAATATGTCCGACATCTTTTCCTCTTCCCCTTTTCCCAAAACAAGACGCCGATTTCTCTCAAAAAAATCCCGCATAAAGGTTGCCTCATAAAAAACCTGTTTAATAATTGCATCTTCTATTCCGCAAACCTTAAATATCTTTTGTGCCTGTTGGCAGCGCCTTTCTGGTCTCCGGTAATAACACAGTATATTATACAAAAACACCGCATACTGGCGTTCCTCACGACAAACAGAATATTCCGTTTCCATATGTTTAACAAAATTTTCTGCTGTACATCCATACTTCATATTCATCTCTTCGTAATTCATAATAGATAAATCTCCTTCCCGTTTTCGTATCTTTATATTACCAGAACCCCCCTAATTTTACAAACCGGGTGTCTCCCCCACTGCTTTCAATGGTTTTGAATGTAAAAAATCTTTTCATCCTCCAGCCGCATACATGCCAGCCTCGCTTCCGGGTTGCTCTCTTTAAAGCCATAGCCACAGTCTAAATCATAAAAAACACAGTCCGCTTTTTCATCATAAACACGATATACCTTTCCATGATGAAAGGGAAGCTCGTATTCCTCTGTCGTCGGCGTATGGCCTGCCAGAATCATCCCGTGTTCCACCCCTCCGTAAACATAAGCGTCATCCCTGGCCGTAAGATAAAATTCTTCCAGAGAATCATAGGCGCCATCGGTCTCTATCCCTTTCAGGCGTTCAAAGCTTTCCACATATCCGGCATGGACGATGATACACCGCCTTCCGTCTATCATGATCTCATGGAAATATGGCATTTTCCGGATGCAGGCTGCCCACTGCGCCAGCCGCCTAAGGGTCACTTTCTTTTTCCGAATCAGGGATCTGACCGTCCCATAACAGTCAAAATAGGAACTAACCTGACAAAGCGCCTGATATGCGGTCAGAGCGTCCTCCACACTGTCCATCTCCAGTCCTGCCATTTGGGAAATCATGATCATCAGATCCACATAGCAGGCGAACTCTTCGTCATGGTTTCCTCTGACCAGAACAACATTCTCTTTGGGCTTCTCCATCCACTGAAGCATCTCATAGCTTTGAGGCCCTCTGTCAATATAATCGCCCGCGCAGATCAGCCGGTCGCCTGCCGAAAATCCGATCTTTCCAAACATTTCTCTCATATCATCGTAATGCCCGTGGATGTCCGTCATAATATACGTGCTCATTTTGCCTCCTTCTTGCTCCTGTTTCTCACAGTATACCACACAGGGATCCATAAAAGCGTCATTAGTATGACGGGCCAAATATCCTGGTATTCTGCACTGTAAATCCTCTCATTCTGAACATATAGCTTTTCGGAAACACTAGACATCTCAGCACAAAGATCAGGGCAATCAGGAAAACTGCCCGCATCTACCGGAAGCCGCAATGTCCAGCCCCTCATAATCCGTAGACTGGATCACTGCCGCCATGTCAATATCCCGCGCATCGCCGCTTGAAATACAGCGGCTCAATTCCGGTTCACTGCCATAAAGCCTTCTTTTATGGAGATTGCATAATAAGCATAGCCGTTTTCCCTGTACATCATAATCCTCCGAACATAAAAACCAGGCTCTCTCATCTCCTTATTCATAATGCATCTTTTACCACAGATTATAATCAGAGTTATCTACATATCCTTTTTCCCTCAGTTCCATGAGATATTTAATTGCAGTGCCAGATTGCCATATCTCAGTCTTTAACATGATAAGTGGTATATGAAGATCCCGAAAATTTGAGTAAGGTATGTCAAATAATTGTCTGGCAACTTCATCTTCACATTTTTCTACAATTTCTTTTGTTAGTACAATTTCATATGCAAAGTCCATATCTTCATTACACCAAAATCTACCTCGATATGATTTTATTGGTCATATAGGTTAATTTTTTTAGCCACATGATAATGCAGAGTAATAGAGAACACTCCACAATTTATAAGGAGCATGATAATGATTGATTATTTAATTGAACTTAAAATGGCGGACAAAAATTTCCCAATCTCAAAAGAAATGGAAGAATTAATATCTAAATGTGCACAAGAAGCCAGCTTAACGACTGTATCACGAAAAAACAAGCGAACGTTTTCTGTCGAAAGACGTATTGACGAGTATACAATTTTGATAAAATTACAGAGTCGAAATGAGATTAATCCAACAAGAACAATGTCAACTCTTACGCGAGCCGTTGTGCGTAATAAAAAACTTTGCTCATTAGTTGAAGATCATATTGTTAATGGATTGATATTTAATACATCTTTGATAAGCAAACAACATTCTCAAATTTTACATACGCCGGACGCTGAGATTGTATCTGAAATTATATCTATTTTTTTCAAAATAGATTATATCTCCGAGGAAAAGGAACTGGCTGAAGAAACCGCTTCCAAAATAAGGAAACTAGTTATAGAATACAAAAACAAGCAATCTACACTTTAGATTAGGTAAGATAGACAGAGAGAGGGGTAGTTATCCTGCCCCTCTCTCTGTTTGTTACAAAAGACCACTTCTGCCTATCTCCTTTGCATTTCTTTTTTTGATATTGGTATTTTAACCTTTCCCCTCATTAAATGTCGATTTATTGAGGAGCAAGCATAGAACCTCCTGTATCTCCGATTTCTCTTCCTCATCAAACTTTCCTTACATTTTCTAAATGATCAGCCATTTCAAAAAACTTACACCTGCACGCTGGACAGACGGACGGAATGATCAGCGGACAATGTTTTAGTTTCGCATACTTGATATGTTGCCCCTTTATAGTCAGCAAGCACTCTTTCTCTTTTAAGTTGTCCCCGCGTGTCGGAACATAATACGGAAATGGATGCCCGCAGCAAGGACACCGCCAAAAAAGTTTTGGGGTAAATCCAAACGGAA
>ERZ808046.845-NODE-845-length-18460-cov-2.981015_pt1 | contig 18460 bp, 15 predicted proteins | sample MGYA00380196_ERZ808046 | MGnify/ENA primary metagenome ERZ808046 (study PRJEB31490, sample SAMN06133421) | mouse gut metagenome | isolation source: Z6_2 | host: mice | place: China: Chengdu | collected 2015-05 ...
AGGCCCAAAAACGTAGATTGAAAATTTCAATTTTCAATCTTTACCTCTTTTCTGCGCAGTATTTTGCGCATGGCAGAATCTGTGTCTGCAATACGTCCACAGACTCTTATGCTACATGCAACATTAAGTATCTTTAAAATATGAACATTCTACGTTTTCACTTATAATTCATAAAATAACAATATCACATAAACGTTTTGTAATCAATCATTTTCTACAAAAAGCGCGCATAAATATTGGGCGGCTGGAAAAATCACCTTTTTATCGACCATAAATCCCGGCTGATGGATCAATTGTCCCTTTCCCGTGCCTATCTTCATATAGCATCCGGGGATCTTTTCTTCGTAAAAAGCAAAATCATCGCCTCCCATGGAACTTTCCTCCGGAACCGTCTGAAATCCGCACCGCTTTGCTGTCTGTGCGCATTTCAAAACCATTTTTCCGTCATTATAAGTGGCTGGAGGCCCTGCGATCCATTCCAAATCCGCTTCTGCCCCATAAGCGCGGGCCGTGTATTCCACAATTTCCCGCATTCTCTTTTCGATCAGTACCCGGTCTTTTCTGTCCATGGTACGGACAGTACCCTCCATCACTGCATTTTCCGGTATCACGTTCCAGGTATTTCCGCCCTCTATTCTTGTGACGCTGATCAATGCCGGGTGGAAAGCATTGATATTTCTCGCCGTCACCGTCTGAAACCCCTGCACAATGGCAGAGGCGGCGGGTACAGGGTCTATGCCGTCGTCAGGATGGGCGCCGTGGCATCCTGTTCCCCTGACGTGAACCACAAACCTGTCAACTGCTGCTGTCACATAGCCTTCCCGAATGCCAATCACTCCGGCTTCATTGGTGGGGTCCGCATGAATCCCCCAGATTTGCTCTACATCCTCCAGAGTATCCGTCTCTAATACTTTTAATGCGCCTAAAGAACTTTCCTCTGCCGGCTGGAAAATAATCTTTACCGTGCCTGCCAGCTCATTTTTCCTTTCATTCAGCAGAATGGCACATCCAATTCCTGCCACAATATGGAAGTCGTGCCCACAAGCATGCATCCTGCCTGCATATCTGGAAGCATAGCCAAGTCCTGTTTCCTCCTGGATCGGAAGCCCGTCTATATCACAACGGAGCGCCTGCACCGGCCCGTCTTTCTCTCCTTCTATCACAGCCACAACGCCCGTTTCAAGATCACAGGAAAGAATTCCAATCCCCTCTGTCTTAAGAATCTCCTTGATTTTAGCTGTCGTTGCATATTCCTCATAAGAAAGCTCCGGGTTTTTATGAAACCACTCAAAATATTCATCTAACTTTTCCTGCAGACACATACCCTTTCCTCCGGATGTTTATTGCTTTTAAGCTAAGCGGCAATACTCTCTCCTATGCTCTGCCGCTGTTGGGATCCAGTGCATCTCTAAGTGCGTCTCCGATAAAATTTATCGCCATCACCAGCACCACGATCAGCAGGCCCGGTGGAATCCACAGCCAGGGCTGCTTTGTCAGCACTGTAAGGGACTGGGCGCCATTTAGCATATTGCCAAGACTTGCTACCGGAGGCTGAACCCCCAGCGCCAAAAAGCTTAACGCCGCCTCATCCAGCATGGAAAGTGCAAGCACGGATGTTGCATAAACCAGAATGGGAGCCACCGTGTTGGGCAGGATCTCTGAAAACAAAATATGCCCCACAGGCATACCTGCAATGATATTGCCCTTGATAAAATTCGTCTCCCTAAGGTTCAGTACATTCCCCCGGACAAGCCTTGCAATCCCGGGCCAGTCTACAAATCCCAGAATCAAAATGATGTTCCAAAGTCCCGGCTTAAAAACTGCCGCCGCCACCAGCACCAAAAGAATGTAGGGAAAGGACATAACCACATCTGTAAAGCGCATGATAATCATGTCTGCCGCGCCGCCAAAGTATCCCGCCAGCAGTCCCAGCGCCACACCCACTACCGTGGAAATCAGGGTTGCCATAATTCCCACCAGCAGGGATATCCGCATGGCGTACAAAAGTCTGCTGAACACATCCCGTCCAATCTGGTCCGTTCCCAGCCAGAATTCCTTACAGGGGGCACCGCTGAAAGTACCCACAATCTCGTCCGGCTGATAGGGGGCGATCACAGGCGCCAGCAAGGCCGCTCCCCCAAGCACCGCCACCACTGCAAGGCTTGCCACCGCAAGGTGATGGCGTTTAAACCGCCGCAGTACCGTCTGGAAATAGCTTTCACTGGCGATATCTTTTGCCGGCATATCTTTTACGCCTTCTATGACAGTCTTTTCATACTTTATCTTCTTTGCCATCTTTTTCTCTATCTGCTCCCTTTTCTTTCCCATGTCAGCCCTCTGATACCAGCCATCTTACCTGTCCCAGAGTGATGCATCAATCAAGCTGAATCGTGGGATCTGCCAATGCATACAAAATATCGGTAATAAGATTGGCCGCCAAGACAACAATTGCCGACAGCAGGCACACACCCATAATAACAGGATAGTCTCTGCTGGTAATTGCACTCATTGTCATAAGCCCCAGACCGGGCCAGGAAAACACCTGCTCAATGATAACTGCACCGCCGAATAATACAGGTATCTCCATGCCGATCACGGTAACAATAGGCACCAAAGCATTGCGGAGTGCATGTTTATTGATTACCTTAAAACGCCCGATGCCCTTTGCCCGGGCCGTGCGCAGATAATCCTGATGGAGGATCTCCAGAACTGCGCTTCTTATATATCTGATATTGCTGCCTGCCATGGAAGTGGCAAGCACAATTACAGGCATGATCATATGCCTGGCCGTATCGGCAAAGCCTCCCTCTGTTCCCAGCGTATTCATTCCGCTGGAAGGAAGCCATCCCAGCTTCACCGTAAAAATATAAATCAGCAGTAAAGATAAAAAGAAACCTGGAATACTGCTTCCCAAAAAGGAAAACGTCACCACCGCATAGTCCCCTTTGGAATACTGGTGGATGGCGCTGTAAATTCCTGCCGGAACTGCCATAAGAAGACTGACGGCCAGAGAGGCTCCCATAAGAAGAAGGGTGGGCCCTAAGTGGCTTCGTATCATATCGCTGACGGGCTGGTAAGATTTAATGGAATAGCCCATGTTCCCGTGAAGGAGCTGCTCCAGCCAGATAAAATACTGGATATAAAATGGCTTATCCAGCCCCAGGGCTATTTTCTTGGCTTCTAAAGCCGCCTCGGACACCCTTGGTCCTTTCAGCATTTCCAGAGGACTTCCGGCCATACACATAATCGCGTAATCTATGATTGTAATGCCAATCAGCACAGGTATGGCAATTAAGATTCTTTTTATAATATACTTAGACAATATCCTGTCCCCCCTTATCCTGCATCACAATCGGACAGGCCGCATAATGCCCGTTTCCAGCCTTCTCTCCAGTCAGCTCTGGCTCCTTTTGTCTGCACCTATCTGCGGCATAAGGACATCTTAAATGAAAGCGGCATCCTTCTGGCGGGTGGACGCTGTCCCCTATTTCACCCTGCAGTAAATCACGCTTCTTTTGTTTCTCCTTTGGGTCAGGAACAGGCACTGCATCTAAAAGAGCTTTTGTATAAGGATGCACCGGATGATTAAATATCTCTTTTGCCTCCCCCATTTCCACGATTTTCCCCAGATACATGACCGCAACTCTGCTGCTGACATAATTGACCGCTCCCAGTCCGTGTCCTACAAAAAGAAGGGTAAGGTTAAGTTCCTTCTGGAGGCTCTTTAACAAATTCAATATCTGCGCCTGTATAGATACATCCAGCGCACTTACCGGCTCGTCACAGACAATAAACCTGGGATTTAAAGACAAGGCTTTGGCAATTCCAATTCTCTGTCTCTGCCCCCCGGAAAACTCATGGGGATACCTGCCAAGGACATTTCTCGAAAGCCCTACCATATCCAGAATCTTCAAAATATCCTTTTCCACTGTTCCCTTTGTGGATATCCTGTGATACAGCATGGGCTGGGCCAGAATTTCAAATATGTGCTTTCTGGGATTTAAGGAAGAATAGGGATCCTGAAACACCATCTGTAACTGGGTTCTGATTCTTTTCATGTCCCTTCTTCCCAGTGAAGATAAATCCTTCCCTTCATAAAGGATCCTGCCGCCCACAGGTTTTTCCAGCCCCACCAGTCCTCTGCCGATGGTGGACTTGCCACACCCTGACTCACCAACCAGACCTAACGTCTCGCCTTCCATGATAGAAAAGCTGATGCCGTCAACTGCCCGGATAAATCCGGTGGTATGGCTGATGATCCCGCCCTTGACGGGATAGTACATTTTCAAATCTTCCACCTGAATCAAAGGGGTATTTCTGCCGTCCTTCATATGGGTATTCCCCCTTCCTTCATCACCACACATCTGGCCCTGTGGCCCGGGCCAAACTCATAATCTTTCTGGGGACTGGCGCACGCCGGTTTCCGGTACCGGCACCTGTCTGCAAAGCGGCATCCTGTCATATCATCGTAGTTTTCCGGTACAATGCCGGGAATCGATACAAGCTCTCTTTCAACCCCGTCCCGTATGGTGGGAACCGTATCCAGAAGCGCCCTTGTATAAGGATGCCTGGGATTGGCAAACAGCTCCCCTGCTGCCGCTTCCTCTATAATCTGGCCTGCATACATGACCAGTACCCGGTCCGCCATATTGGCTACCAGCCCGATATCATGAGTAATCAGTATCATGGACATGCCTGTCTCCTTTTGGAGTTCCCGCAGCAGTTCCATAATCTGTGCCTGAATGGTCACATCAAGAGCCGTGGTAGGCTCATCTGCGATCAGAAGCTTGGGGTTACAGGAAAGGGCCATGGCTATCATGACTCTCTGGCGCATACCGCCGGAAAGGGTATGGGGATACTTTTTCATGACGCCGGCGGCATCCGGCATTCCCACTCTCCTTAAAAGATCTACAGCCCGCTCCCGGGCTTCTTTCTTTGGCAGGTGCATATGTGTCCTGATACTCTCCGTAATCTGGTTTCCTACTGTGAAAACAGGATTTAAGGACGTAAGAGGATCCTGAAAAATCATAGTTATCTCATTTCCCCTTATCTGATCCAGTTCCTTTTCCGCCAGGGCAAGGAGGTTCTTACCGTCAAACAGGACAGAGCCGTCTGTGACGGCCCCGCCCTTTCCTAATAAACCCATAATTGACAGTGATGTTACACTTTTTCCACAGCCAGACTCACCTACAATGCACACCACTTCTTTTTCATCCACGTGAAAATGAATGTGATCTACACTAACCGTTTTACCGTAATCTCCGGCAAAAGCTGTCGTCAGTCCCTGTACTTCCAATAAATGCGACATGGCTATCCCCCGACTATTATGCCTATTCTGCGACATCCCAATTCTGCACATTGTTAAAGAATCCATATGCGCTGGGCTGTGCGCCGCTAAGACGCTTGCTCACAGCTCCCTGTGCGCTGATGATATATGCGGAGAACATGGGTACGTCCTCCTGTACCTTTTTATCTATAATTGAATAAAGTTTTGTTATTTCTCCCACATCACTGGTATTCTGTGTTCCTGCCAGTGCTTCATTGATTTCCTCATTGGCATAACCAGTCCAGCTTCCTTCTCCGGCAAGAAGCCAGGATACATCCGGGTAAGGATCAACCGGGGCATAAGTGTACTGCACTGCCATGATGTCATAATCTGTGGAACCTGCTATGGTCATAAGGGTTGCCAGATCCACAGTCTGTACCTCCACCTTAATTCCCACTGCCGCCCACTGTGCCACAAGCACCTGGGCCCCATTGACAAATGTATTGTCTCCGGAATTCACATAAAAGCGCAAAGTCTGGCTGCCGTCCCATCCGGCTTCTTCCAACAGCGCCTTTGCTTTTTCAGGATCATAGCCAATTGGCTCTATACTCTCATCAAAGAACGGGCTTGCTGACGAAAGGAAACCGTCCACCACTTCTCCATGTCCTTTTAAGAGCTGGTCTACAAGCTGCTGTCTGTCAATGGCATAAACAAGTGCCTGCCGCACCCTTGCATCGGGAATATTGGCCGTCTGGATAAAGGCAGACTGGTTAGTGATGGGTGTACCATATACAGTATCAACATTTTCAAGGGCTTCGATACTGTCAAAATCCTCCTGGGGTACTGCTGTCATGGTATGGTGGGTGATGTCAATTTCTCCCGACTGCAGTCCCGCATAAATCTGGCTTGCATCTACAATTTTAATATTTAATTTGTCGATCTTCGGCGCGCCCTTCCAGTAATCCGCATTGGCCGCATAAGAAATATAATGGTTGTTGTCATATTCCATTAAGAAGAAGGGACCGCTGATAACGTCAGGATTGTTGAACCAGTCTGTGGTTAGAAGTTCCTCTTCGCTGAATTTCTCGATCACATGCTTGGGCAGTGTGTGGAAATACCTTGCATATGTGTTCTCAAATGTCGTAAGGGCCATAGGATACTTGGAAGTAAACTGGACCGTTTTATCATCGATAATCTGGATGCCTGATACGCTTTCCGCTCCTGCTTCCACAAATCCGTCGTCTCCTGTCCCTTCAAATGCGTATAGCATCAAAGTCGTATTATTCACAACAGGACTGGCAAGACGGCGTATCGTATATTCCAGATCCGCTGCTGTGACCGGCGTGCCGTCTGACCATGTTGCGGCCTCATCAATATGCACTACAAAATTTATGTTATCTTCTGTGGTGATAGAGTCAGCCAGCATATACTGGAAATTTAAATCCTTATCCAGCTCTACCAGCGGAAGAAACATAAGTCCTACTGCATACTTATTGATTTCTGTCTGATCCATCACAAAAGGATTGACACCTCCCAGGGAATCTGTAACACCGACATTTACAATCTTTTCCCCTTCTTCGGCCTCCAATGCCGGAGCCTGCTCCGAAACCTCTCCTTCTGTGCTGCCTGTTTCGCCCCCTTTATCAGCATTGGAGCACCCTGCAGCTGTAAGGGCAAGAGCCAGAACCAGCCCAAGGCTTAAAGCATTTCTAAAAAACTTTTTCATAATTCCTGCCTCCAAAAACATATGCTGCCACGCTTTGCGGGCCAGCTTGCTTATTGTAATACAGCATCCGGTGTCCTGGAGCGTGTATGGAAAACCCTGACGCCCGATGCAGATTATTAATAGTTGGTTCATTATACTGTCAGTCACTTGAAATGTCAATATTCTCCATGCATAAAATTAACAAATATCAAAAAAAAATTTAATTATTACTAAACAAAGGTGTAGATAAATATCTGTCCCCTGAATCCGGCAGCAGAACCACAATATTTTTCCCCGCATTTTCAGGGCGTTTTGCCAGTATTAAGGCCGCTTTCAGGGCCGCTCCCGAAGAAATCCCCACCAATATGCCCTCGCTCACTGCAAAAGCCTTCCCTTCCGCAAAGGCATCTTCGTTTTCTATTGCAATAATCTCGTCATATACCCCGGTGTTCAGGGCTTCCGGCACAAATCCTGCCCCTATTCCCTGAATCTTGTGGGGGCCTGCTTCCCCCTTTGAAAGAACCGGGCTGGAAGCCGGCTCCACCGCAACAACCTTTATAGCCGGATTCTTTGATTTCAAATATTCGCCTACCCCGGTGATCGTTCCGCCGGTTCCTACCCCTGCCACAAAAATATCCACCCTGCCCTGTGTCTGTTCCCAGATTTCAGGTCCGGTTGTTTCTCTATGCGCCTGGGGATTTGCAGGATTTACAAACTGCCCCAGTATTACCGCCCCAGGGATAGATGCCTGAAGCTCCTTTGCTTTCTCGATGGCGCCCGTCATTCCCTTTGCGCCTTCCGTAAGCACAAGCTGCGCTCCATAAGCTGCAAGGAGGTTCCTTCTCTCAACACTCATGGTCTCCGGCAGTGTCAGTATAGCACGGTATCCCTTTGCAGCCGCCACCATGGCCAGCCCGATCCCCGTATTCCCGGATGTAGGTTCAATGATCGAAGCCCCCGGCTTCAATATCCCCTTCGCTTCTGCGTCCTCCACCATGGCAAGGGCAATACGGTCCTTGGCTGATCCTGCCGGATTTAAGTATTCCAGCTTGGCAAGAATCGACACCCCTTGTGCTTTTTGCGCCTCTGCCCCATAACGGTTCAGCCTTAAAACAGGCGTCCCTCCAATCAGTTCCAATGCACTTTCCTTGATTCCGCTCATAATTTACCTCCTAAATGTTTTGTGATATCCTGCTTAGCTATTACATCATCTTTTTCCTACTTTATTAGTATGAATTGTATGTTTTCCATTATATTCCCTTTGCCTGCTGCTGTCAAATATATTCCTCTCCATTCTTGACAAATGACCAAAACAGCGGTATATTACAATCACTTTGCACCATACAATTATAAGGCGGAACCCACCCGCTGTATGATATTAAACGACTATTAGTCCTGGAGTACGCCATGAAGAATTTATTAAATTACCAGACATCTGAATATGACTGCGGACCTGTAACCGTTTTAAACGGCATCCGCTACCTTTTTGACCGGGAGGAAATCTATCCCGATATTGTCAAATTTATCATGCTCTACTGCATGGATACCTATAATGAAGCGGGCGAGTTGTGTAAGCGCGGCACCTCAAAAGCCGCCATGAATTTTATTACCTGCTGGCTCAACCACTTCGGCCAGGTCAAGAATTTTCCCATCCACTGTGAACATTATGTGGGCAGAGATGTTGTCATCGCACCGGGAAGTCCTGTCACCGAAGCTCTTGAAAAGGGCGGCGTTGTTCTGGTTTACCTGTTCCTGGAAGTAGGGCATTATGTACTTCTGACAGGAATAGAAGGGGACCGGGTTCTTATGTTTGATCCCTTTTACGAGGAAGAAGACGACCCGGAACTTGATGAGGAATACGCTACCGACGAAATTCGTTTCATAAATGACCAGCCTAAAAAAGCAAACCGTTCCGTTGCCATAGAACGCTTAAACCGCACTACCAAAGATTACTATGAAATGGGGGATTTTTCCTGCCGGGAAGCTCTCGCCATGTTTAACACCAGTATTTCTCCAGTATAAAAGTCCGGCGTTTCTTTACCTTGCCGGACTTTTCTGAACAGTTATAACTTTTTCCATATTTACTGCTCCATCTGCCTTCCCAAGAACCCTGCGGCAGACTGTATCAGTTTCTGTTCCACTTCACCCATCTTGCCTTTTTCCCCATTGTCAATCAATACAACCCCGCCAATCATATCTCCTTCGCAGATAATAGGGCTGATTGCCTCCTGCTGGAATTCGTCGGTCACATCCTGGGTAATAGGTATAAAATTTGAGTCGTCCTTTGACGCGATCAGCATTTCCCTTTTGTTCAGCTTATCCTCCAGCTCTTTGCTGATGGACTTGCCCAAGATACTTTTAAATCCGCCCGACACCGCTATGAACTGATCCCGGTCTGCAATCAGCGCTGTCCGTCCCGATACCTGTGAAAGGCTCTCCGCATACTGCTTTGCAAATGTATTCATCTCGCCAATAGGAGAATACTTTTTTAATATGATCTCGCCTTCCCTGTCGGTGAATATTTCAAGCGGGTCGCTCTCCCTTATCCGAAGAGTCCGTCTGATTTCTTTTGGTATGACTATACGGCCTAAATCGTCTATCCTTCTGACAATGCCTGTTGCTTTCATTTATTACTTCCTCCATTTCCACTTGTATATCCCCTGCTTCGCATTGGTCATGGAGTTATTATCTGTAAAAAATGGAGAATTATTCTGTCCATTCATGTTTTTTCTCAATCCACGCCTTCACCGTCAAAGGCGGGTATAAAGCTTTCCTTAGCCGTACCGCCTTCCTGTATAAAGGCATTTCTTACCCCCAGCCCGATGGCGTAGTCCACCACATCTTCATATTCCCTTTTCGTGACCTTACGGCCAAGACTTCCAAATTCCGGTTTTCCCTTCACCCGCTCCAAAGGCGTATACTGGTTCATAAGACTTAGAAAAACATCATCTTTATAAGTCTCATATACATAAGAAATGACATTTTTTGCATTTTTCTTATGTCCCGGAAGAAGCAGGTGCCTTACGATAACGCCCCCCTGCATCATCCCTTCTTTGTCAAAAACAGGTCTTCCTGCCGCCTTTACCATCTCCCCAAGAGCTGCCTTCGCCGCCTTAGGGTAATCCGGTGCAGAAGAATACCGCAGGGCAGTCTCCCCGTCCATATACTTAAAATCTGTCAGAAAAATATCTATAATACCCGACAGGTTTCTTATTACCTCGCTTTTTTCATAGCCGCTTCCATTGTATACGACCGGAATCACAAGCCCTTTCTGCTTTGCATCCAGCACAGCCTGCGCTATTGCCATCACGTGATGGCCCGGCGTTACCAGATTGATATTGGCGGCTCCCTTATCCTGCAGCCTTAAGAAAATTTCCCCAAGCTTCTTTATGGAAACTTCCTTCCCTACAGGAACTTTGTTTGCAATCTCATAATTCTGGCAATAAACGCATCTTAGATTACAGCCTGTAAAAAATACGGTTCCCGAGCCTTTTTCCCCCGATATGCAGGGCTCCTCCCACATATGAAGGGCCGCCCTTGCCACAAACATCCGGTCATCCGACAGACAGTACCCTGTCTGTCCCTTTTCCCGCTGTGCCCCGCATTCCCTTGGGCATAAATTACAGGGGCTGTTGCACAATCCTTTCCAGTCCATATACCGCCCCTCCTTCGTACTTACACTTAATCTTCCCCGTATTTCTCATTCCATTCATCTCTTGGAATGGCCGTAATATTTCCCACATCATAATAGACTTCATAAAAACGGTTGATCCAAAAGTCCTTGTCATCCTCCAGATCCGACTCATGGGCATTGCTGTAAGGATTCTCAAAGGCTTCCCGCAGTTTGGGAACCACCACGATGCCATCTCCATCCGGGTCCGCTTTGTCAGCCTTGATCAGTGCTACTCTCTCCGCTTCCTCTCTGTAAATCCTTGCAAGATTTACCAGATTATCCAGATAAGTAAAAAACAGCCAGACACACAAAATACTGACCAGACTGTATTTTGCCGCCTTTATGGCCTGCTCATGGTCTGCCACATCCACGATCCCCTGAATGCAGGCAATGAACAAAAATACTCCCGCGCCAAAGAAAGCCCTGTTGGCAGGGGTAGGGGCAATTGCCAGGGCATAACAGGTGGCCAGCGCCGCTGTGGAAAACAGCACCGTTTCATTTTTGTGAATCTGCTTCCATTCCCTCAATTTTTTTTGGATCGCCAAAAGCACAATTACTATAACCGTAATGGCGATTACCGGGAAGAACAGATCCCGGATACTTAGAGTAACTTTGTAAGTCCTTGACAAAAGCCCTACGATCCCCGTATACTCCCCCTCCGACATGGTGGCGCTCCTGCTTCTTACTCCCGGCGCCGTTATCATCCCCAAAAAGCCGCAGCACATGCCAAGGATGCCGGAAATCATAAAAGGATAAATGCCCCGGGCGCCTTCTTTGCGCCTGCCGGACCAGAAATTAAGGGCAAACATGAGCGCCAGCAGTAATCCCCCGCCAGAAGTATTTTCATTACACCATCCGGCCGCTGTTCCCAGGAAAAACATGCTGGCAGCCGTAAGGCCGCCATGTTTTATTTTTCCAGAAGAATTCAGAAGTCTTCTGTACAGGGTAAGAAATCCCAGAATAAACACACTGCCCCAGAGATAATTCCATGCGCCGCAGATCCACAGCATTGTCTGTCCAAAGCTGACCGTGAACCGCCACAGAAAGGTAAAAATGAGAAGCAGAACAAAAATATCATTTTTCTTCCTGCCGTGTATATTCATATACATAAGCAGTGCCAGAGCAATAAACATGAAACTGTTCACCACATTGAACACATGCTTGCTGACAGACAGGGAAAGCCGGATATTGAACTGCCCGATGATCCTTCCGCTGTTTGAAAGATATTCCCCATACTGCTGTTTAACCAGATCCCATAGGGAAGATGCCTGACGCACATCAATGGCGTAAGCATAATCGTCCGACATATAAGGAGTTAAAAGATTATAAATAAAAATCATCCAGAATGCCGCCGCAACTATGGCCCAAAAAACCTGTTTTCTATATTTTTCCCAAAAATAAGTCACTTACATCTGCCTTTCTTTTACTATGATATGTTAATTACTGCCATTACTTTTTACAGTTATGATTCAGCACTTATTTTAGCAAAATTAACCATAGAATTCAACGAGGAAAGCAATTTTCAAACATGCTATAGTGTATTATAAAAAAATATGCTATACTAAATCAGATTACCCTCCTATTATTATGGAGAAAAATTATCACTTTATAATCGAGGTTTATGATGAACGAAAAAGTACTTCACACTTTAGAATACACCAAAATAATCAGCTTGTTAGCCCAAAAGGCAACTTCCCGGCCGGGCCGGGATCTGTGCCTGGATCTAAAGCCCCAGACGGACTTAAATGCGGTACGGCTTGCCCAGCAGCAGACTGCAGACGCCCTCTCTATGCTTTTCGCCAAAGGATCCACGTCTTTTGGCGGCAACAGGGATATACAGATGTCTCTGCGCAGCCTAGAGATCGGAAGCACCTTATCCGCCCCGGAACTTTTAAAAATTGCAGGGCTTTTGGATAATGTGAGCAGAATCAAATCCTATGGTAAATCCGCCCGTGAGGAGGACATGGAAAACTCCCTGACGGAATATTTCCGCGCTTTGAATCCCCTTAGCCAGTTAGCCGGCGAAATAAACCGCTGTATTCTTTCGGAAGAGGAAATTGCCGATGATGCAAGCCCCGGCCTTAAGCATGTACGGCGTTCCATTTCACTGACAGGCGATAAAATCCATTCCCAGCTTACTTCCATGGTAAACGGTTCTTACAGAAGCTACCTGCAGGATGCAGTCATTACCATGAGGGACAACCGCTATTGTATTCCTGTAAAAGCCGAATATAAAAGCCAGGTGCCCGGCATGGTGCATGACCAGTCCTCCACCGGCTCCACCTTTTTTATCGAGCCTGCCGCCATAGTCAATCTGAACAATCAGTTAAAAGAACTGGCTCTTAAAGAAAAAGAAGAAATAGAAATCATTCTTGCCTCTTTAAGTGCAGAGGTTTCAGAACATATACTGGAAATATCGGAAAACCAGCGGATTATGACTTTTCTGGATTTCGTCTTCGCCAAAGCCTCCCTTGCCATGGAGGAGCAGGCAACCATGCCCCTTTTTAACGAAGAACGTTACATCAATATACGGAAAGGGCGGCATCCTCTTCTTCCGGCCCAGAAGGTGGTGCCCATTGATATACATTTGGGGAAAACCTTCGACCTTCTGATTGTCACCGGCCCCAATACAGGGGGCAAGACGGTTTCCTTAAAGACCGTGGGGCTTTTTACCCTGATGGGACAGGCGGGGCTGCATATTCCCGCGCTTGACCGTTCAGAGCTATCCATTTTTACGGAAGTTTTTGCAGACATCGGTGATGAGCAGAGCATTGAGCAGAGCCTTAGTACTTTTTCCTCCCATATGACCAGCATTGTCTCCATCTTAAAAAAAGCTGATGATAATTCCCTGTGCCTGTTTGACGAGCTGGGCGCAGGTACCGACCCTACCGAAGGTGCCGCCCTTGCGATTGCCATTTTAGACCACCTTCACACCAGAGGGATCCGTACCATGGCCACCACTCATTACAGCGAGCTTAAAGTGTATGCCCTTTCTACGGATTTTGTGGAAAATGCCTGCTGTGAGTTTAACGTGGAAACGCTGGCCCCCACTTACCGGCTTTTGATCGGCATCCCCGGCAAGAGCAATGCTTTTGCCATTTCGTCCAAGCTGGGACTTCCCGATTACGTTATTGAGGCCGCCCGGACGCAGATCACCACCGAAGAAAAAAGTTTTGAAGATTTGATCTCCGATTTGGAAAACAGCCGCATCACCATAGAAAAGGAACGCCTTGAGATTGCTTCCTATAAGGAGGAAATCAAACACTTAAAAGAAAAGCTCCAGGCTAAAAATGAAAAAATAGACAATGCCAAAGACCGCATCCTGCGGGAAGCAAACGAAAAAGCCCGTGAAATTCTGCAGGAAGCAAAAGACGTGGCAGACGAGACCATCCGCATTTACCAGAAAGCCGGCCCCGGCGCATCCTTAAAGGATCTGGAAAAGACCAGACAGCAGCTACGGGGGGAAATCAACCGGAAAAATGAAAAACTTGCCGTAAAAACAAAAGAACCCCAGAAAGGGAAGCAGCTTAAGCCGGACCAGCTAAAAATAGGTGACAGCGTGAAAATCCTTTCCATGGGGCTGAAAGGCACTGTGAGCACCCTGCCAGACCACAGAGGCAACCTCTTTATACAGTGCGGCATCATGCGTTCCCAGGCAAATATAAAAGATTTGGTATTTCTGGCGGAGGAATCCCCTTCCACCACTCCCGTGCTTCCAAAAAGCCATGCCAGCAAGGTGAAAATGTCAAAATCACTCAGCATATCCCCGGAAATCAGTCTGCTTGGAAAGACCGTGGACGAAGCCCTTTCCGAGCTGGACAAATATCTGGATGATGCTTATCTGGCCCATCTTACGACAGTCAGAGTGGTTCACGGCAAAGGAACCGGGGCTTTGAGAAAAGCCGTCCAGAATCATTTAAAACGGATCAAATATGTAAAATCATTCCGTCTGGGAGAATACGGAGAAGGTGACGCAGGCGTCACAATTGTAACTTTTAAGGAATAGTGATTGAAAGGAAGTTTTTATTCTAATGGTAAACAGGCAAAAAATATTAATTGTAGATGATGACAGCAACATTGCAGAACTGATTTCCCTTTATCTGACCAAAGAGTGTTTTGAAACCATGATTGCAAATGACGGGGAAAGCGCCCTGCTCCTTGCGGATTCCTTTGCCCCCAATCTGATTCTGCTGGATTTGATGCTGCCGGGTATTGACGGCTATCAGGTCTGCCGGGAAATCCGTGCCAAGTCCGCTATTCCCATCATCATGCTCTCCGCCAAGGGCGAGATCTTCGACAAAGTCCTGGGGCTGGAGCTTGGGGCTGACGATTATATGGAAAAGCCTTTTGACTCCAAGGAGCTGGTGGCAAGGGTCAAGGCCGTTCTGCGCAGGTATAAGCCTGCCGCCACAACTGCCGCCGCTCCCGATGTGAAATGCGTGGAATACCCCGACCTGACTATTAACCAGACCAACTATTCCGTAATTTATATGGGAAAAACCGTAGAGATGCCCCCAAAGGAACTGGAATTGCTATACTTCCTGGCTTCTTCCCCCAATCACGTATTTACAAGGGAACAGCTTCTCGACCAGATTTGGGGCTATGAATATATTGGAGATACCAGAACCGTAGACGTCCATATCAAACGGCTCCGGGAAAAGATAAGGGACCATGCGGGATGGCGGATCGCCACCATTTGGGGAATCGGGTACAAATTTGAGGTACGGCAATGAGAAAGACCCTCTATCTGAAATTTCTGCTGGCCTACTTTATCTTTGGCTTTTTTGGTTTTGTAGTGGTGGCTACCTTCGTCAGCAGTATGACCATGGAGCAGTTAAAACGGGAAAAGGCGGAAGCCCTATACCGGGAGGCAACCCTTATTGCCAACACCTACGCCGCAGACTTATACAACAATGAGACTTCCCTTGATACGGTAAAAAAACAGTTGGATGCCCTGGACACCTACCTATTTGCCAATTTGTGGATCATCAACCCGTCAGGCCGGATGATTCTGGACTCCCGGGCCCCCCTTGACGTGGAGAACGAGACGGTGATCGAGGGTTTTGATCCCACCGTAACAGAGAATTCCTACTACACAGTCGGCTATTTTTTTGACAGCTTTACCCAGGAGCAGCTCAGCGTGTTTGCCCCCATCGCCTCCTACTACAAGGTGCGGGGATATGTGGTCATTCACTATCCCATCAGCAACATTGCCGCATCCTGCAACAGCCTTTTGAATATTTCCTACCTGATGCTGATTATTTTATTCCTGCTTTCCCTGATCATCCTGATTTTCTTTACGGAAATGGTCTATCTTCCCCTTCGCAGGATAACCGAGGCCACCGAACAGTACGCCTCCGGGAATATGCACTATGAATTCCAGATAGACAGCGAAGACGAAATCGGCTATCTTGGCGCAACCCTGTCCTATATGGCAAGTGAGATTGCCCGGTCCGAGGACGACCAGAAAAAATTCGTGGCAAACGTCTCCCATGATTTCCGGTCCCCCCTTACCTCCATCAAAGGTTATCTTGAAGCCATGCTGGACGGAACTATCCCACCGGAGATGCATGAAAAATATCTCACCATTGTTTTAAATGAAACGGAACGGCTGACCAAGCTTACCAACAGCCTTCTCACCTTAAATAATCTGAATACTAAGGGTATGCTGCTGGATAAAAACATTTTCGATATCAATAAGGTCATCCGCAACACGGCGGCCGCCTTTGAGGGAACCTGTAAAAGCAAGACTATCGGAATTGAACTGATACTGACCGGAGACGAACTTTACGTCAATGCGGATGTGGGAAAAATCCAGCAGGTATTGTATAATCTGTTGGACAACGCCATCAAGTTCAGCCATTCCGATTCCATAATCAAGATTGAGACTACTGAAAAGCACAACAAAATTTTTGTGTCCATCAAAGACCGGGGAATTGGTATTCCCAAAGATGACCTGAAGCTTATCTGGGAACGTTTTTATAAAACTGATTTTTCACGCGGCAAATATAAGAAAGGAACCGGACTTGGATTAGCCATCGTAAAAGAAATTATACAGGCACACAGGGAAAATATTAACGTTGTAAGCACCGAGGGTGTTGGAACCGAATTCATCTTCTCCCTGCCAAAAGGAAATACAGATACGTAAAAAGAATGTGCGAACTTTCTTATATCATAAAAAAGCAGTAGCAGTTTAGTCGAGTTGTTATGACTAAACTGCTACTAAAATTATGCCTCGTATCCGTTCGGATTCTGGGACTGCCATCTCCAGGAATCTTCACACATCTCATCTAAACCTCTTTGAGCTTCCCAGCCAAGTTCTGCTTTTGCTTTTGCAGGATCTGCATAGCAAGCTGCAATATCGCCAGGTCTTCTGTCTTTGATCTGATATTTGATTTCCTTACCGCATGCCTTTCCGAATGCTTTTACCATATCCAGTACGGAATATCCATTGCCTGTTCCAAGGTTATATACACATACGCCTGCTTTTTCCTCGATTTTCTTCAAGGCTTTTACATGTCCAAGAGCCAAGTCCACTACGTGGATATAATCTCTTACACCTGTTCCATCATGCGTATCATAGTCATCGCCGAATACTCCAAGACATTCCAGTTTACCAACCGCTACCTGTGTAATATATGGCATTAAGTTATTTGGAATTCCCTTTGGATTCTCTCCAATTGTTCCGCTTTTATGTGCTCCAACCGGATTAAAGTAACGAAGAAGTACCACATTCCATTCCGGGTCTGCCGTATGGAAATCTGTCAGGATCTGCTCTAACATAGATTTTGTCCAGCCATAAGGATTTGTACACTGACCTTTCGGACATTCCTCTGTAATCGGTACAAACGCCGGATCTCCATATACTGTCGCAGAAGAACTAAAGATGATGTTCTTTACTCCAGCTTTTCTCATAGCATCGCAAAGAACTAAAGTTCCTGCAATGTTATTGTCATAATATTCCAAAGGCTTTGCAACAGACTCTCCTACTGCTTTCAATCCCGCAAAATGGATCACTGCGTCAATGTCTTCCTTTGCAAAGATATCTGTCATTGCTTTCGCATCACGGATATCAGCCTCATAAAATTTAATCTCTTTTCCAACAATCTTTTCTACACGTTTCAAAGATTCTTTACTGGAGTTACAAAGATTATCTACTACAACCACATCATATCCTGCCTGAATGAGCTCGATACATGTATGGCTTCCAATATAACCTGCTCCCCCTGTTACTAAAATTGCCATTTCCTTATACCTCCTGTTTTCATTTTGAACACTTTATTATTTATGTAAATAAAAAGTTCTCTTTTATATTATGCGTATTTTGCTACTATTGCATTCATGGTATCCCATTTTTCTTCCATGTCTTTTACAAGCTTAAACTGCGTGCGGCATCTGTCTAAGTTATGGCCTTCTCTATGAATTTTAAAGTAATGGTCTCCCTCAAGGTAATCTGTGAGGAAACGCATACCGCATTCAAATGTCATAACCTTTGCGCCAACCGGAAGCATCTCAATCTCTTTTGCTGTCAACTTTCCGTCACAGCCCTCTACAAAACCTTTGGTATAGATATCAAACAAATCCATATCGCAGGAAACCTTAGAAAGATCCTGTTCATCCTCTGCAGCAGTACTTGCTCCAAAACGGATGGAATCGCCAAAATCATTTACAGCAAGCCCTGGCATAACTGTATCAAGGTCGATAACACAGATTCCTTTTCCTGTTTTATCATCGATAATAATATTATTAAGCTTTGTATCATTATGAGTTACTCGCAGCGGAAATTCGACTTTTGCCTGCATATCACCAAGAATAT
>ERZ808046.846-NODE-846-length-18449-cov-3.584803_pt1 | contig 18449 bp, 14 predicted proteins | sample MGYA00380196_ERZ808046 | MGnify/ENA primary metagenome ERZ808046 (study PRJEB31490, sample SAMN06133421) | mouse gut metagenome | isolation source: Z6_2 | host: mice | place: China: Chengdu | collected 2015-05 ...
ATCTCCATCATGGTGGTGGCGCCGCAGCCGTTGATCATGACGAACGCCTTGTCCCCCGCCGCCAGCTCCAGCTTTTTGGACAGAGCGTCCGCCACGGTGGCCACGGTGGCCTTGGCGGACATCATGGGCACCCGGATGCCGCCGCCCTCGCCGTGCTGGCCCGCACCGATTTCCATCAGGTCGGTCTCGCCCAGGTCGCCAAAGGACATACCGTTCTGAGGGTGGGTGGCGTCGGTGGACTTGACGGTGACGGAGGCCATGCTGTCGGCATAGCGCTGGGCAATGGCGGCCACCTCGTCCAGGCTTTTGCCCTCCCGGGCCGCCGCCGCCGCGATGTGGTACAGGGCCACCGCCCCGGCAAGCCCCCGCTTGTTGTCCTCGCCGTTGGGGTCATACTGAATCTCCTCGCCAGTGACCACCTGGCGCACGTTGAGCCCCGCCTTCTGCGCCAGCTTCATGGCCTGCTTGCCCGCCAGCTGGTCTCCCGCATAGTTCAGGGTGAGCAGCAATACGCCGTGGCCCTTGTCCGCCAGCTGCATGGCGTCGAACACCAGCTGGCCGTTGGGGGCGGCGAAGATGTCGCCTACCGCCTGAACGTCCAACATACCCTTGCCCACAAATCCGGCCTGAGCGGGCTCATGGCCGGAGCCGCCGTAGGTGACGATCGTAACTCGGTCGGCGTTGGCCAGGTCCTTGCTGATGACCAGGTGGCCGTCCACGTCCAAAATATCGGGCCAGGCCAGCCCCAGGCCGACGAGCTCCTCGTCAGTGATGGTCTCGGGAGCGTTGATAAATTTCTTCATTTTCATGGAGCATACCTCTCCTTCAAAATTTTAAGCCTTCGCTAAGCCCTGGAAGAAATAGGACATGGACACCGCCCCGGCGTCCGGGGTGCCGATGGTCTGGGCCCCGTAGCTCTTGGCCCGACCGAATTTGGACACAAATCCCTTGCTGTCCTCCGCCCCCCGGGCGGCCGCCTGAGCGGCCAGGGACAGCAGCTCGGCCTCGTCGCCCCCCTGATAGGCGGCGATGATCTTGCTGGCGGGAATCAGGGCATCCATCATGGTCTTGTCCCCCACCTTTGCCCCGGACATATCGTCCAGCTCCTCCAGCGCCTTGGCAAAAATGGCCTTCAGCCCCGTCACGTCGATCTCGTCTCCCTCCGGGGCGTCCTCCTGCAACCCGTCCAGCCAGGTGTTCCACAGGGGGACCGCGCTGCCGCCATTCAACGTCATAACAGCCATGGCCGCGTTGTCCAGCATAGAGCGGATGCCGCCTTCCGACTGGTCAACCGCACGGTCGATCGCCCCCGCGATCTTGGCCATCGTCAAACCGTGGTCCGCGTCGCCAAATCGGGAGTCGATTTCCGTCAGTTCGGCCTCCGCCGACAGCACCGATGCGCAGGCTTGTTTCAGCCGCGCTGCAAGTTCGGCTTTTGTCATGCTCATCTCACCTCCGAAATTTTGTTTTGTTACGTCCGTGCAGCAACAATACCACGCCCTGTAACATAAGTCAACGCTCAACGGTATTTCCCCCATTTTGCACAGTTTAACCGCTTATCATCTGTGCAAAATAGACAAAGAATTAACACTCTGAATCGTCAGCACGATTCAGAGTGTTACAAATACTACTTCCTTGCGAGCAATCCCTTTACAAGCTCAGCCCGGGCCACCAAATGGGTGAACACTCCGGTCCTCAGCGCACCCTCCAACGCCTTCACGCTGGTGTTAGCAGAACACACCCCAATGATATTGGGACACCGCCGGAGGGTGTCAATGGGGATTTGGATGGCAAAGTCCTGTTCCGATTGAATCACCGTCCCCGTCTCGTTGAAATAGTAGACCAGCATCCGTCCACAGGCCCGCTGGCGTTGGAGCAAGCCGCCATATCGAACCAGGGAGGCAAAGTCGGGGCTGGAGGGGTAGTCCCCGATATTGACCAGCGCCGTGTCCAACTGTTCCCACTGCTGGTAGATCTGGCGGTAAACCTCAGTGGAGCACAGCACTTGTTTTTCCTCCAAGCTCTCCGGCAGAGCCGGGAGGTAGAGAAAATGGGGGAAGGCCCCCAGCTGTTGGGCCATCACCCGGACCGTCTCGTTGGACTGGTAATTCCGGGCCGGGATGCTGGCGTTGCCCACCAGGGGACAGATATCGGTGACGCTGCTGTCCAACTGGGGATTCTCCTCCAGCCAGGTCACCAGCTGGCCGATTAGATACCCCCAGCCCACTCCCAGCCGCCGGGCCCCCAGCTGTCCCAGCAGCTCCACCGCCCCCTGGGACAGCAGCCGGTTGGTGGCGTCATTGTCCTCGCCGTCCTCCACCAGCACGCCGCCATGGATGGACCCAGACAGCCGCAGCCGGTCCATGAGCCCGGCCGACTGGGCCCCCGGCTCATGAACTGTAATCTCCACAATGCCCAGTTCCCGGGCTTCGGACAGCATCCGGCTGATCAGCGGTCGGGACACTCCCAACTCCTGGGCAATATCGCTTTGTTTTTGGTCATCCAAGTAGTATCTCCTGGCTACATAGGCCAGTTTTTTTTGTTTCTCCAAATTAAGCCCCACAAGGTTGCTCCTTATGCTCAAGATGTGTTACATATGTTATAAACTTATTTATAGCATAAAAAGCGCAGCAATACAAGTGCGGAAAGCACATGATTCACCTCACGCTGCTGCCGATCCCGCAGATGGCGCACACAGCGCTGGCAACCAGAGCCATATCACATAGGTTTTAACAGAACCAGCGCCCGCTGTAGGCGTGGCAAGGCATAGGAGAAAAAATCCTGGTAGACCCCGCAGTAGTAATTCCGCCCCAACCCATCCGCCCCCTCCAGCCGGTCCCGGCGGCAGCCATTGCGGCACAGGAAATACCATTGGCACTCCCGGCACTCCGCCGGAACTTGCTGGGACTGCCGGATGAAGCCCAGCTCCTCTCTGGCTTTATCCAGCTCCGCCCAGGTATCCTGTAGGATATTTCCCAGCCGGAACTGATCCAGCCCGTAGAAGTCACAGGGGTAGACGCTCCCATCCGCCTCCACAAGATACTGGGGCCCGCAGCACCCCACCATGGAACACTGCTCCGGGGCGTGTCCGGCCAGCATCCACAGCAGGTTGTCAAAATAGCGGATAGACCAGTACCGCCCTTGCTCCAGCTCGCCGTACCACAGATCGAACAGCGTTTTCAGAAATTCCCCGTACCGGGTCGGAGTGAGGGAGTAGTCCTCTCCGCCCCGCTCTCCCTCCAGGGGGTCTAAGCAAGGGATATACTGCTGGAAGCGGAAGCCCGCCCCGCACAGGGTCGTGAACACCTTCCGGATATGCCGGGCCAGATAGCCGGTCACCACAGTGAGAACGTTGAATTCTACTCCGTCCTCCTCCAGCAGACGGGCAGCCCGCAGCACTTTATCGTAGGTGCCCTTGTCCTGCCCGTCCCGGCGGAACCTATCATGGCAGGCCCGGTTCCCGTCCAGGGAAAGGCCCACCAGGAAGTGGTTTTCCCGCAAGAAGCAGCTCCAATCCCGATCCAGCAGGGTGCCGTTGGTCTGGATGGCGTACCGCACCGCCACCCCTCGCGGGATCCTCTGTCCCGCCTGGGCGACAAAATCCCGGAAAAAATCCAGCCCTGCCAAGGTGGGCTCACCGCCCTGGAACAAGAAGGAGATGGAGCCCTCTGCTACCCCAGCCGCCTTTTCAATGAGCGCGCGGCTCACCTCATTGGACATCAGGCCGTAGTTGGGCACAGCCCGAGCCCCGGCCTCATCGGCGTAAAAGCAGTATGCGCAGCGCAGATTGCAGGCGCTGGAGGCGGGCTTCAAGAGAATACTCAGGGGCGGCATGGCGGCGTCCTCCCTTGTTTCGTCAAATTTTTGTCGTCCGGGCGGGGCCCACGGTCCGCCCCAGGTAGATCTTCGGGACCAGCACGTAGGTGTACCCCAGGTCGTCGCAGTCCTTATTCCGGATCATCCGCATCAGCCGGGAGGCCACCTCCTGGCCAATCCGGTAGCCCTGATGGATGGAGCACGTGACTCCCTGCTCCTCCCAGTCATCGTTGGAGTAGTCGAAACACACCAGGGAGCAGTCCTGGGGCACCCGTTTTCCCTGCTTCTCCAGCACCTGCCGCACCAACTGGTAGATCATGTAATTGCAGCACACCACTGCCGTGCATTGGGGCAGACGCTTCAAAAAATGGTCGATGGAGCGAGTGAAGCGGGCGTCATGGGCCTCGTCGGAAACGCACCACTTGACATAATCATCCTGGTATTCCACCCCGTTTTTTTGCAGAACGGCGGCCATCCCCTGGAATTTCTCAATGCTCTGGTAGTTGTCGGAGACAAATATCCCCGCGATGTTCCGATGCCCCTCCCGAATCAGCAAACCGATGAGTTCTTCAGCGCACCGTGGGTCATTGACCACTACCCGAGGGCATTTCAGACTTTTATAATAGTTGTTGTAGAAAATGACCGGGATCCGCTTCTGATAGATCCGCTGATAGCAGTCCAGGTTGGGGTTGAGCAGGCTGGCCTTCACCCCGTCCACGATGAAGCCCCGGAAGCCCTGATCCATCACTGCGGTGAGACAGCGGCGCTCGTTGGCAAATTTATTGTCTGTCAGGAATGTGCGCAAATCCACCTGGTCGGGAGGCAGAATGCTGCGGATCCCATCCATCAGACTGGAATTTGCGTTACCGTCCTGCCCCTGGAGAATCAGGCCAATCTTGAGCCTGTCCCCGCTGCCCCCCAGCTCCCAGGACAGGGCGGCCCCTTTGTTGATATAGGTGCCGCTCCCCCGCACCCGGTGGAGCAAGCCCTCCTGGGTCAGTCGGTCCAGTGCGCGGCGCACCGTCTCCCGGCTGACGGACAGCCGCCGGCTCAAGGCGTTTTCCGAGGGTATTTTTGAGCTATTGGAGAACTTGTTCTCCTCAATGTAGGCCCGCACCCAGAGATATACGGCCTCTGATTTTCGATCCATCCCACTCATATGCTCCCCCCTGGGCAGAAACCCAAGGGCGGCATTTGCCGCCCTTGGGTTTTGGTCTAATCCGTAATGACAGGCCGCACGCCCTCCGCCTGCTCAATCCAGTCCAGCAGGCGTTCCCGCAGCTCTGCCTTCACCTGGGCATATGCGGGGTCGGCCACCATGTTGTTCATCTGGTGGGGGTCCCGCTCCATATCGTACAGGAAGTCGTCGGCGTACACCTCCGCCGCAGCCTCCTCGCCGCCGTTGACGCCGGGGGCGTAGACCGAATACAGATAGTCCGCCGTGCGCAGGCAGCGTCCCACCCGGCTCTCTGAAATCTGGGCAAAGGCCTCGTTGGCTCTATTATCGTCCTTTTTTTCCACCACGTCAAGGAGATTTTCCCCGATCATAGCTTCCCCCACATCCACTCCGGCCAGGGCCAGGATGGTTTTGGGCAGACTGGCGGTGCTCACAATCTCCTCCACCGCCACGCCGCCCTGGAAGGGCCCGCCCGCGATCACCAGGGGCACATGGAGGGCCGCGTCGTGGCAGGACCGCTTATAGTCGTCGTAGCCGTTGAGGTGCCCGTCCCGGTTGCGGGTCATAAAATGAGAGCCGTGGTCGGAGGCGAAGATGATGACCGTATTGTCATACAGCCCCTCATCCTTCAGCCGCTGTACCAGCCGCCCCAGGTTCTCGTCCAGGCTGGCGCACTGGCCCAGATAGTCGGGGTACTCCTCCGCCGCGTTGCCCCCCAGGGCCTTCAGATCCTCCGGCAGCACAAAATTTTTAAACCGCTCTTTTGAGCCGTCGGGGCCCTCGTAGTGCTTCCGGTCATTCTGATGGTGGGGTTCGATTTGGGAGATGGTCATGAAGAAGGGCTTTTTGCGGTCATAGGTATCAAAGAAATGCAGTGCCAAATCGTTGATGCAGTCCGCCCGGTAGCCCTGGAAGTCCACCCGGTTGTTGTCCTCGTCAAATACGAAGCCATCATATCCGTGGGAGGTAAACTCCAGCACGTCCGCCGCTCGCCAGTAACCGGTATATCCCCCCCGCAGTTCCTTGGGGATGGCTGTGACGGTGTGGTCGATGGTGGGGGGCTTCTCCAGCTCGCCGTCGCTTGCCAGGTGCCATTTGCCGATGTAGGCGGTCTCATAGCCCGCCTCCTCGATATAGCTGCCCAGGGTCTTGACGTTGGCGGGAAGCATGATGTTGTTGCGGAAGCAGCCCGTCTCGGTGGGCCATTTGCCCGTCTGAAACAGGGCCCGGCAGGGACCGCACACCGGCTGGGGAGAGAAGGCATTATCGAACTTGACCCCCTCCCGGGCCAGCGCGTCTAAGTTGGGTGTGATATCCAGGGGCTGTCCAAAACACCCGCAGGTGTCCCACCGCTGCTGGTCTGTAAAATAGAAAATGATGTTATTGGGCATAGATCAGTGCTCCTTCCCGGCAGCCTGGGCCGCCTTGCGCTCATTCAGTTTGCCGCGGACGATGGTACCCACCGCCACAACGATCAAAACCAGGAAAATAATGCAGTAAATACTGCTGAAGAAGATGGCGGGATTGCCGTTGGAGATGTGCAGGGCCCGGCGGAAGTTGGTCTCCGTCATGTTGCCCAACACCATGCCCAGCAGGATGGGAACGGCGGGCATATCCAGCTTGCGCAGCACCCAGGCGATAATGGCAAACACCAGCGCCACCGACACATCGAAATAGTTCTTATTCACGGAGTAGGCCCCGGCAAAGCAGAAAATCACGATAATGGGGGTGAGGATTTCCTGAGGAATGGACACCACCTTGGCAAACAGCTTTGTGAGGAACTTACCCTGGAGCAGCATAAACAGATTCACCAGAATCAGGCCCAGCATGATGGCGTACATGATGGCCCCGTCGGTGGTGAACAGGCTCAGGCCGGGGTTCAGACCGTTGATCATCAAGGCGGACAGCATGATGGCCACCGTGCCGTCCCCCGGTATGCCCAGGGTGAGCAGGGGAATCAGCGTGGCTCCCGTGACGGCGTTGTTGGCGGACTCGGCGGCGGCGATGCCCTCCACCGAGCCGTGGCCGAACTCCTCCGGGTGCTTCGACATATTCTTGGCCGTGTTATAGCTGAACCAGGAGGCTTCGGAGGCCCCGGTGCCGGGGATAATGCCCACCAGGGAGCCGATCAAAGAGGACAGCAGCACCGGGCGCACCATGCGCTTGTACTCGTCCTTGGTAATCACCCCGTTGTCCTCCATCTTTTTCGCGTCCAGATGGAGGGCGTCCGGCTTCAGCTCCGCCTTGGCCAGGATCTCCACCAGGGCGAACAGGCCGATGAGGCACACCGCCAGATCCAGCCCCATATACAGCCGCCCGATCCCGAAGGTGAGCCGGTCATAGCCCGTCATGGGGTCGGTTCCCACACAGGAGAGCAGCAGGCCGATGCAGGCGGAGATGATGCCCTTGATCATGCTCTTGCCGGACACCCCGGCGATGATGGTCAGGCCGAACAGGCACACCATGAAATACTCGGCGGTGCCCAGCTGGGCAGCCACCCTTGCCACCTGGGGGCCCAGGAACAGCAGCATCAGCGCCGAGAACACCCCGCCGAAGGTGGAGGCGTACAGGGCAATCTTCAGCGCCGCCTTGGTACGCCCCTGCTTGGAGAGGGGGTGGCCGTCCAGCATGGTGGCGGCGGCATGGGGCGTGCCGGGGGTGTTGATGAGGATGGCGGAAACGCTGCCGCCGTAGCCTCCGGCGCAGTAGATGCCCAGCAGGAACATCATGCCGGGGATGGCCGTCATCTGATAAGTGAAGGGCAGGAACAGGATCACGCACAGGATCACCGTCAGTCCGGGGATGGCGGCGAACACCGAGCCGATAAACACGCCGATATTGATCCAAAAAATATTTTCCAGCGTGAACAGCAGTCCGCTGGCCGGGCCGATAAACTCCAGCATCGTATGTTCCCTCCCCTCAGAAACTCACGCCCAGACCGAAGCGGAAAGCGCACCAAATGCCCACCGCTAGCGCCAGCGTAATCACATAATAGCTCCACTTTTTGCACCGAAAGAATGCCAGGAACCCCAGCACACAGAACACTGCCCCAATAACAAACAGCCCGGTGTACTTGCACAGCAGATAAGTCACCAGCAGAATACCCAGAATCACCAGGGCCTTTACCTCCACCAGGAGGTTTATGGTTTTCCATGTAATAGGCTGCTTCCGGGCCAGCTTGACCAGCTCCTTGCCGATGAGGGCGGCGCAGTAGGCCAGCATAACCACCATCAGCAGGGTGGGAAAGGCCCGTCCATCCACCACGTCCCCTCCGGTGGTGGTGACCTGACCGGGCATCGCCAGCAGCATGGCAATCCCCACCAACGCAAACACGATCCCCGCCGTCAGGTCAGACGGGAAGCGGAGCTCTCGGCCTTTTAGCGCCTCACCCCAGGCGTCCAGGCGGGCATCCAAGCGGTCGATCAATTGCTTCAACAGGATCTCCCTCCTTTTGTTTGTTTAAAAAATCCGGGGGAACGGGGGACAGCCCCATTCCCCCGGACAGTTGGCAGGAATCAACCGGCAACGATATCCTTATACTCGTTGACGATGTTCTTCACATTTTCGATGTGGTCCTCCACGTCCTCCACAGACATGGTGTCCACCTCCAGGAGCATGGTGTCCTGGAGCCACTCGGCCACTTCCTCATCGGCCAGGATCTTGCCGTAGAGTTCCTTCAGCGCGGAGACCTTGTCCGCGTCGGTGCCTGCGCGGGCCATGATGAAGCAGCGGTTGCGGAAGTACGGATAGCCGTGCTTACCCACGCCCTCGACCCCCTCGAAGGGACCGGCGGTAATGTCGTCCTGGTCAAAGGCGCACACGATGGACACGCCGCCCTGCTGATAGGTCTCCAGAATCTGGGACTGGTGGGAGACGGCGAAATTGGTCTCGCCCTTGGCCACAGCCTGGGCGGCCTCGGCGGCGGACTGATAGGGGGTGAGCTTCAGCTTGTCGCCCGCGCCCATGGAGCCGAACAGAGCGGCAGCCAGAAACGCCTCGGAGCCCATGGCGCCGTTGACGGCCACGCTGATCTCATTGCCGCCCTCCACGTAGGCCTTCAGGTCGTCCACGCTCTTGATATTCAGCTTGGCATCGGCGGACAGGACGAACACGGAGGAGTACAGGTTCTCCACGAACACAAAGTCCTCATAACCGAATTGCAGCTTGGCGGGGTCCAGGATGGCGGTAATGGACAGCAGACCCTCGCCCGCAAAGACCAGCTCGGTGTCGTTGGCCTTGGTGTCCATGATCCAGGTGTTGACGGTGGCGGCATCGCCCTTGATGGCCTCGGCTACCAGGGTGATGTCCTTGGAATACTCGGTGGACTTGGCGGCGGCCTTCTGGCTGACCATAGCGGCCACGCCGGAGGGAGCCCAGGGACAAGTGACCTTCCAGGTGGCGCTCTTGCTGCCACAGCCAGCCAGCAGGGAGGCCAGGAGTACAAAGGCGAGACTCAGGCTAAGCACTCTCTTTTTCATTTTAATTGCTCCTTTTTTGTGTTTTGTCAGATGCGGCCCATGCCGTGTCCCGCCGCATCTGTATTGATTTCACTGTAACACAAAAAATGGCATTGATTCAACATCTCAAAAAACAAAGTGTATAAAGTTGTCTAATCATTGTTCTTATCATTAAAACTTGTCTGTAATTTTTGGGATTTCCATGCGTTTTACACAAAAGCCAGCGCCTTTGAACAGGATAACCTAATCGTCCCCATTTGCGCTGATTTGGAAACACGCCGCAGGCCAGCTGTCATAGCGGAGCACCTGCAAGCAGCATAAGAAGTCCTTGAAAAAGCGTCTAAAGGAGGGTATGATAGACCTAACACTTGATAGGAGGACCGCGATGAAGCACATTTTGCTGCTGGAGGACGACACCGCCTTAGGACAGGGCATCCGGTTTGCCCTGGAAAATAACGGCGTTCAAGTGGAGTTATGCACCGCGCTATCCCAGGCGCAAAGCCTTCCGCCCTGCAAAGAGTTTGACCTGCTCATTCTGGATGTCAACCTGCCCGACGGCAGCGGGCTTGATTTTCTGCGAGAGGTACGGCGCTGCCATTCCAGTGTCCCCGTCATCCTGCTCACGGCGAACGATTTGGAAACCGACATCGTCTATGGTCTTGAATCCGGAGCGGACGACTATATCACCAAACCCTTCTCTTTGGCCGTACTGCGGGCCAGGGTCAACGCCCAACTGCGGCGCGGTACTCCGGTGCAGACGGCCGCAGTAGAATTAGAGGGCTTCTCCTTTGATTTTGAGTGGATGGAGTTCCGTAAAAACGGCCAGCCCATCCAACTGAGCAAAACGGAACAGCGGCTGCTGCGCATCCTGGTGGAAAACCGGGGCCGCGTTCTGTCCCGTGAGACACTACTGGAGCGGGTGTGGCCGGGCAGCGCGGAGTATGTGGAGGAGAACGCCCTGTCTGTTACCGTCAAGCGCCTGCGGGACAAGCTGGAAGACATACCCTCCAGACCCCGCCTTCTGAAAACGGTCTATGGTATCGGCTACACCTGGGCGGTGAACTGACATGACGTGGAGCACTGCTGTTATCGCCGTTTTCGCGGCGGCCGCGCTGGCGGCGGCGGTCTGGGGCCGCCTTCACGCCAGGCGCGTCATGAAAAACCTGAACCGTATGCTGGATGCGGCCATGGCGGGGACCTTTCTGGAGCAGGAGTTCGATGAAAGCCTGCTCTCCGCCGTGGAGTCCCGGTTTGCCCACTATCTGGCCGCCAACGCCGTCTCCGCCCAGAAGCTTCAGGGGGAAAAGGACAAAATCAAAACCCTGATCGCAGACATCTCCCACCAGACAAAGACCCCGGTGGCCAATATTCTGCTGTATACCCAGCTCCTGTCGGAGCAGGATCTTTCCCCGGAGGGCCGGAACTGCGCCGCGGCCCTGGAGGGTCAGGTGGAAAAGCTGCGCGCTCTGGTGGACGCACTGGTAAAGACCTCCCGGCTGGAGGCGGGCGTCCTGGCCCTGCACCCCAAGACGGGGCCGCTGGCGCCCATGCTGGAAGACGCGGCCGCTCAGTTTATCCCCAAAGCGGCGGAGAAGGGGATCGCCCTAACGCTGGCATCCACGGACGCCCACGCGGTCTTTGACCCCAAGTGGACGGCGGAGGCAGTGTGCAACCTGCTGGACAACGCGGTCAAATACACGCCCGCCGGCGGGACGGTCACGGTCGAGGTCATCCCCTACCAGATGTTCTGCCGCGTCAACGTCACGGACAGCGGCCCCGGCATCCCGGAGGCGGAGCGGGCCAAGGTATTCCAGCGCTTCTATCGCTCCCCCGCCGCCTACGAGACCGAGGGCGTGGGGATCGGCCTGTATCTGGCCCGCCAGATCGCGGAGGGGCAGGGCGGGTATATCAAGGTGTCCTCCCGGCCGGGGCAGGGGAGCTGCTTCTCCCTCTATCTGCCCCGGAGCTGAAATCTTTCCAAAGTGTAAGATTTCAGAAAGAACCTGGAAAGATTTCTGTGTTAAAGTCTGTACCGTCGGGAAACGGTACAGACTTTAATCTTATGGAGGTGCGTTTTTATGGCCATTTTGGAGACCCATGACCTGCGGAAGATATATGGATCCGGCGACACAGAGGTCCGGGCCCTGGACGGCGTGGACCTGACGGTGGAGAAGGGCGAGTTTGCCGCCGTCGTGGGCACGTCCGGTTCGGGCAAATCCACCCTGCTGCATATGCTGGGCGGGCTGGACCGGCCCACATCAGGCACCGTCACCGTGGACGGGCGGGATCTTTCCTCCCTGAAGGACGAAGCCCTCACCATTTTCCGGCGGCGGAAGATCGGCTTCGTGTTCCAGAACTACAACCTGGTTCCGGTGCTGAATGTCTATGAAAACATCGTCCTGCCCATCCAGCTGGACGGCGGACAGCCGGACAAGGCATACATGAACCAGATTATTGAGACCCTGGGCCTGGAATCCAAGCTGCAAAACCTGCCCAACAACCTCTCCGGCGGCCAGCAGCAGCGGGTGGCCATCGCCCGGGCGCTGGCGGCGAAGCCGGCGATCATCCTGGCGGACGAGCCAACCGGGAATCTGGACAGCCGCACCAGCCAGGATGTTATGAGTTTGCTGAAGGTCACCAGCCAGCAGTTTGCCCAGACCATTGTGATGATTACCCACAACGAGGAGATCGCCCAGATGGCCGACCGCATTATCCGCATTGAGGATGGCCGCATCGTGACGCGGGGGTGATCGCTGTGATAAAAGTATCCAACGGAAGCTGTGTCCGGCGGCTTGGTTTTCGTTCCATGAAAGCGGCCCGGGCCCGGAACACCGTCGCGGCGCTGGCCATCGCCCTGACCACGGTGCTGTTCACCTCCCTGTTTACCATCGCCGCGTCCATCAACTACTCCTACCAGCAGGAGAACTTCCGCCGAGCCGGCAGCGACGCCCACGGCTCCTTCAAGGACATCACCTGGGAGCAGGCGGAGCAGCTCCGCCGGGACCCTCTGATTCAAGATTCCTGGTGCCGCCTTTTTGTGGGAATGCCCCACGACCCGCCCTTCAACAAGTCCCATGTGGAGGTCAGCTACATGGAACCCAACGGCGCGTCCCACTACTTCTGCACCCCTGTGGAGGGCGCGCTCCCCCGGGAGGGCACCGACGAGGCCGCGACGGATACCCACGTCCTGGCCCTGCTGGGCATTGAGCCCAGGGTGGGCGCACAATTTACCATAGCCATTACGCTGGACGATGGAACCACCCAGCCCCGCACAATCGAGAGGACCTTCACCCTCTCCGGCTGGTGGGAGTACGACAGCGCCATGCTCGCCAACAACGTGCTTCTGCCCCGGTCCGCCGCCGAGGAGATCTGCACCCTGTCCAATGGGGAGCTGAACTCCATGACGGGCGCATGGAACCTGGATGTGATGTTTCAGAGCGCGGCAGGCATTAGGGAAAACCTGGGCGCGGTGCTGGGAAATTACGGCTATCAGCACACCGAGCCAGGGGCGGAGAACTATCTGGACATCGGCGTGAACTGGGGTTACACCGGGGAGCGGCTCTCCGGGAATTTTGATCCCATGACGGCTGCCGCCATTGCGGCGATCCTCCTGCTCATCATCTTTACCGGGTATCTCATCATCTACAACGTGTTCCAGATCTCCGTCACCAACGACATCCGGTTTTACGGCCTGCTGAAAACGATTGGCACCACTGGAAAACAGCTCAAGCGCGTGATCCGCCAGCAGGCGCTCCTGCTCAGTCTGGCGGGCATCCCTGCCGGCCTGCTCCTTGGCTTCGTGACCGGCAACAAGCTGACCCCGGTCATCATGGCCCAGCTCAGCTATCAGAACGCCTTTGTTTCCTTCAACCCCTGGATTTTTATCGGCGCGGCGGCGTTTTCCCTGCTGACGGTGTCCCTCTCCTGCGCGCGGCCCGGACGGATCGCCGCCAAGGTTTCCCCCGTGGAGGCGGTACGCTATACCGAGGGCGGACAGCCATCCGGGAAGAAAAGCGTCAAACGGGCGGTCAGGGCTGGCACCTCCGGCGCGTCCCTGCCGAAAATGGCCTGGGCTAACCTGGGCCGGAGCAAAGGTAAAACGGTAGTCACCATCATCTCTTTAACGCTGGCGGTGGTGCTGATGAATATGGTGTATACGTTTGCCCACGGCTTCGATATGGAGAAATATCTCTCCGGTCAAGTAGTTACCGACTTTGTCCTGGGCCACGCCGACTACTTTCAGCCCGGCGCCAACTTCCGCTCGGCGGACCAGGCGCTTCCGGAGGAGGTCATTGCCCAGGTCAGCGCCCAGGCCAGTATCACCGAGGGAGGCCGGGTCTATGGTCAGGAGGAGTCTATCCAGGCCCTTCTGCCGGAGGAGTACCTCCGGCAGGACTACAGCAGGCACTATTCCGAGGAGACGCTGGACAACATCATCGCCTCCCAAGAGCATACGGACGAGGGCACCATCGTAGGCTTTGCCCAGCTCTATGGCCTGGAGGACTTCATTCTCAGCGAGATAACTGTGCTGGACGGGGATATCACGCCTTTGTCCGACCCCGGCCAGAACGCCATCGCCGCCGTCTATTCCGCAGATGAACATGGGGTGATTGCTGAGAATGGAAACTGCTTCCAAGTAGGGGATACCGTGACCCTGCGCTACGTAAAGGAGTGGGTGAATGTTGATATGGACACCGGGGAGGAACTCTCCGCAGAGGAGATAGAAGCCCGCTGGGCGCGGGGTGAAGCGAACTATGCTCCCCGGGCCAAGGTCTATGAGGAAAAAGAGTACACCGTCTGCGCCCGAATCTCCATCCCCAGCGCCCTCAGCTACCGCTACGCCACCCTTGGGGCCAGCAAACTGGCGATGGGTGCGGAGCTGTTCCAGCAGGATACCGGCACCAGCTCCGTGATGATTTACGCGTTCAACACCGCCGAGGAGTCCAACGCCGCTATGGAGGATTTTCTGAAGGAATACACAGGGTCCGTCCAGCCCACCTATGACTACGAGAGCAAGCAAAGCAAAACAGCCGAGTTCGAGGGCTTTCGGAATATGTTCCTGACCATGGGCGGCGCGCTGTCGGGGATTATCGGTATGGTGGGCGTGCTCAACTTCATCAACGCCGTGCTGACGGGTATACTGGCCCGGAAACGGGAGCTGGCAATGCTCCAATCTGTGGGCATGACAGGAAAGCAGATGAACACCATGCTGGTGTACGAGGGGCTGTACTACACAATGCTATCCGCCGCCCTCTCCCTGGTCCTGAGCGCCGCGCTGGGACCGCTGGTGGGATCACTCTGCTCTGTCTTTTGGTTTTTCACCTATCAATTTACCGTCCTGCCGGTTTTGGCGGTCATACCACTATTTCTGATTCTAGGAATTCTGATTCCTCTGCTGGTGTATCGTTCCGTTAACCGCCGCACCATTGTGGAGCGCCTGCGGGAGATAGAAAGCTGACGCTCACAAGTTTGTTCTTGCGGCAGAACAATGTGCTAAGCGACCCCCCAAAAAACCATCAAAAGCACCGGGCAGGAAGTTTTGGCTTCCCGCCCGGTGCTTTCTAACTCTTTCCCGACATTTCCCCGTGTGGGGCAAGACGCAAACGCGGAGCGCACGTCAGAGGAGAAGCGCTCCACCTGGACTGCCTGCTTTCGCTCACAGATGACCAGGGAACTACACCGTCAAAACTGATCCATGCCGCAGGCCGTGGCCTGCTCAATCAAGCGGCGGTCGTTCGTCACCGCGTCGTAGAACCGGAAGCCGCCTGAAAAATTATATGCCTCATACCCGTGCCCGGCCAGGAGGCGGCAGGCGATGTAGCTGCGCAGACCGCTCTGGCACATCACATAGACCGGTTTGCCGGGCTCGATCTGATCCAGCCGGTCCCGCAGTTCGTCCACGGGGATATTTTGGAACCCCTCCGCGTGCCCCATGCCGTACTCCTGGCGGGTGCGCACGTCCAGCAGCGTCGCGCCGCCGTCCCGGGGCAGGTCCTTCACATCCTCCACGCGGAATTGCCTCACGATCCCTTTTGCCAAGTTTTCCACCATGAAGCCCGCCATATTCACCGGGTCCTTGGCGGAAGAGTAGGGCGGCGCATAGGCCAGGTCAAGTTCTTTCAGCTGGATGGCCGTCAGCCCGGCGTGAATGGCCGTCGCCAGCACGTCGATCCGTTTATCCACCCCGTCATAGCCCACGATCTGTGCCCCTAACAGGCGGTAGGTCTCCTTTTCAAAGACCACCTTCATGGTCATCACCCGCCCGCCGGGATAGTAGCCCGCGTGGCTCGTGGGGGACAGTACCACCGTATCCACATCCAGCCCCGTCTTTCTGGCGCTGGTCTCGTTGACGCCGGTAGCAGCCGCCGTCAGGTCGAATACCTTGATGACCGAGCTGCCCTGGCTGCCTAAATACCGGCTGTCCCCGCCGCAGATGTTATCCGCCGCGATACGGCCCTGCTTGTTGGCGGGCCCCGCCAGGGAGATCAGCGTATTCTGCCCAGTGACCGCGTGCTTCACCTGCACCGCATCCCCCACGGCGTAGATGTCCGGGACGGAGGTCTCCATCCGGTCGTTGACCACGATGCTGCCCCTGGGCCCCAGCTCCAGCCCCGCCACTTTGGTCAGGGCGGTGTCCGGGGTGACGCCGATGGCCAGCGCCACCATATCGGCGTGGAGGGGAGGCGCGTCCTTCAGCAGCACGTCCACGCCACCATCCCGCGCCGCAAAGCCCTCCACCGTGCGCCCCAGGGCCAGCCGGATGCCGTGCCGCCGTACCTCGCCGTGGAGGAAGGACGCCATGTCCGGGTCAAAGGGCCCCATGAGCTGGCTGAGCTGCTCCACGATGGTGACCTCCAGCCCCAGCTCCCGCAGGTTTTCCGCCAGCTCCACCCCGATGAAGCCACCCCCCACCAGCACTGCGGACTTGGGGTGGCTGGCGTCGATGTGCGCCTTGAGGCGGAAGGTGTCCTCCACCGTCCGCAGGGTGAAGATCCGCTCCAGATCGATGCCGGGAATGGGGGGCCGGGTGGGCTTGGCCCCGGGGGAGAGGATCAGCTTGTCGTAGGTCTCCTCAAACTCCGCCCCGGTCTCCAGGTTCTTGACGGACACCGTCTTGCGATCCGGGTGGATGGCCGTCACCTCATGGCGCACCTTCATATCCACCCGGAAGCGGGCGTAGAAGCTCTCCGGGGTCTGGAGGGTCAGCTCCTCTGGATCCTCAATGGCCCCGCCGATATAGTAGGGCAGGCCGCACCCGGCATAGGAAATGTCCTTTGATTTTGTGAAAATCACCACCTCATCCTGGGGCCGCTCCCGTTTCAGCTTTGCCGCCACCTTGGTTCCGGCTGCTACACCACCGATGATGACTGTTTTCATGATAACCCTCCTTTGTTCTCCTTGTATGGTGTGTCTCTTGGGGCACAGGTTGAGTGAAATTCCCGGCAGCCTTTTAAAAATGCCTTGCCGCCACTCACTCTCTGTAACTGATTTTATCGAATTTATATAAAAAAATCAATTTATTTGGGAAATATTTTTGTAGTTTGCATAGTTATAGTTGTAACAGAAAATAGTAGTGACGGGAAGATGCTGCAATTCCTGTCGCTGCATCATTATCTGTTGCGAAATTAAATGCAACGGTTCAGATAGTTGTTTTTACCTGGTATTTATGCCGTAATCCATTCATTGTCCAATCATGAAATCCAATGATGTTGTCGTTCTGCAATCTTCCAAGGACAATTCCCGGATCACGTTCAATCTGTTTGGCAAAAGTCTTTATAGCTTGTATATCAAAGCTTTGCCCGGATAAAAATTCCTGATATTTTTCCGGTGGGATCAGACTGTCCTCTGCAAACCTGTCAGCAGCTTCTTCTTGTTCGCCTGCTTCCTTTTCAAAAGAAATGCCATAATCCCTGTTAACAATATGTCCGATCTCATGGAAAAGGGTAAACCAGAAAGAATCTGCATTCAATCTTCTGTCATTTACCATAAGCATAATATGATCACCCATTTTCTTTGTGGCTCCATTGGTCTTTGAGCCAGGAATATTTGGCAGGATAATCAATATTACGCCCGCATTGAGAAACGCCTGGTAAATCAGAGGGTAGAATTGTTCGTGGTTTTCCGTTAGGGTCAATGCATATGTTACAGCTTCTTCAAATTTTCTTTTGTTAAATTTCGGGGCTTGTATCTTTAACGCTTTATTTGTAGCAATCTGAACCATTACATTGGCCCTGACAATATTTGCTTCTGTAATGGTTTCTGTAGAACTTCGGAAATTTACAGCCATATCTCTTCTGGTGAGGACGGAAAGGGTTGCTACATTCAGAAATTCTCTTACCTGTCTAATTTGTTCATCCTTTCTTCGGGGCAAATCAGCCAGGCCATAGTTGTCTCTAAAATGCTTATAATCAAGATATTCGAACACTTTATATTCTCTTGCCAATTCTTCATCTGATTTAAATTCAGCGATTAATGCGTCATAGGCATTTTGCAGATTGAGCCAGTAACTGACACTTGTGCCAAGCATTCGAGATAACTTCATTGCCAGGTCAATGGAAAGGCTTTGTTCTCCGCGGATTAACAAACTGAGATTCTTAGGTGTAGTATCTAGTCTTTTGGCAAAATCTTCCTGTGTGAGCCCGCTGTTTTCAACAATTTCTTTAATATAATATCCTGGGTGAAAGGCAATGGTATCATGATATTCCATATAGTTACTCATAATGTTTGCTCACCTCCGCAATTTCTACAATTTTTATAATTTCTGCTATTTCATCGATGTTGCAGGGATTGTATGGCTGTTTATCCGTGTTCAATGGTTGCAGAATTATCCTCCAGGGCTCTCTTATGGATTTCACATCAATTGCAAAATATCCTTTTAAATCTCTTCCCTTTTTGTTTTTTAGATTGTGGAATCTGAAAATAGGCTGTACTATGATATCCTTGACCGTTTCTGCACTGGCAAGAGCATTGATTCTTGAAAATAAGCTCCTTGTCAGTGC
>ERZ808046.852-NODE-852-length-18289-cov-3.710081_pt1 | contig 18289 bp, 9 predicted proteins | sample MGYA00380196_ERZ808046 | MGnify/ENA primary metagenome ERZ808046 (study PRJEB31490, sample SAMN06133421) | mouse gut metagenome | isolation source: Z6_2 | host: mice | place: China: Chengdu | collected 2015-05 ...
AAATTGTCTTTGCACTGCGATTTCTGTACTGTGAGATTTCTGTAACCGACATTCCCTCCATTAGCAGCTTGAGTAAAAGCCGTTCTTTTTCGGACACGATACCAGGCAACGTCAAATTCACCGTTGCCCCGAACTCTTCCAAAAAAACACTCAAATCATGCGAAGCCATCGAACACACCTTGATTAAATCTTGTGCGCCAGCTAAATCTGCGAGTCTTCACTCTGACTGATAAAGCTGGCTGCAAGAAAATGACACAGAGAGCCGAATTATCTCCCGTTCGGCTCTCTCTCCTTTTACTCATTATTCAGATCAGAATTGCCACTTAATGCCAACCATTGCAGAGGTGTCATTATATCCCCTATCGGCAACCTGAACGCCCACATTCCCCCAGACATTCAGGTTGGCATTTAGCTGTCCTTCCACCCCGGTTTTTATCTCAGCAATATTTCGGGCTCCATCCTGAGTGACGGACACGCCATCCATACTGGTGCTGAAATCCTTACTGTTATGCAGCCAGTTCACTTCTACAAACGGCTGGAACTCGCGGGATTTACCGTCATCCATTTTATGGTGGCTCTTCAGCCAGGTTTTTACGCCAAGTCGGGTTTGAACATTGCCATCACCGTTGCTATGAACGAGGGTTCCGTTGCTTTCGCGGTGCTTATCGGCTTTGACTCCCATCCAGGTAACCTGTGCTTGCGGCTGAACATACCATTCATTACGCGTTCCCTGGCTGCCATTAAATTCAGCTAATTTGTGTTTGTATCCAGCTTCCAGTGAAGCGGTAAATCCTTTTGATTTATAGGATTCACTTTGTAAGTCATCCCCTTTCACTGTGTTATCAAACCAGCTGTACTGCGCCCAACTGTCGAGATACGCGCCATTACGCGACTCGTCATCGGCATACCAGGTGGCATAGAGGCCGGTGCTATATCCGTTCACACTCGCTTTTGCACGATAACCGGTTCGCGAGGAAATGGTTTTGCTGTCGCTGTTGCCATATCCCGCCATGACCCCAACATGCCAGCTGTCGCTGCCGTTTTGGCTCCACTGCGCGACATCGCCTCCCAGTTGCAGAACATAGCGATTGCTTTGGGTTTTCAGCTGGCCGCTGCCATCACGCCATTTATTATGACCACCTTCATGGCGCATCCACATAGTGGTTTGTTTCTGCTCACCCGTCACCATGTCGGTATAGTACGTATTACCCAGACGCTCATGCAGACGCGTGGTGAACATTGTATTCGCTGCTGCAAGGTTCGCAATGTAGCTACCCGCCTCCGGTCGCAGGTCATTATCCACATTCAGATCCGGACCCGGCGTAGGTGTCGGGTTAGGGTTCGGCTCTGGATTCGGGTTTGGCTCCGGATTCGGCATCGGGTCTGGCTCCGGCTGCAGTTCAGGAGAATCACTGCCGCTGGTCAGATACCAGTTACCACTATTTGCCCCTTGTCCACGCGCGAGAGTGTAGTCATACGCCCCCGCAACGATACGACCAGCCTGAACAAATTCGCCCTCAGACTTACCGTCTACATGGATAAGTTCGATACCGTTAAGGGTTTTCGCACCTGTACCGCCAGCGTTATTCACCGTAACGGCAGTCGTGCCGCTAGTATCGCCCTCGACAACCAATTTATCGGTTACTGAGTCATCGCCATTCAGTACCGTATTCATTACTAGTTGACCGTTATTACCGTGGTAGTTCCCCTTCACCACTAACACATTGCCAGCTTGCTGTCCTGACATTCCGGTCATCAGCGTACCGTTGTTGGTCAGATTGCCGCCCAGGGTGTAATTCACAGACGCAGCCGCTCTTTTTTCAGCGCTATTATTCAACGCCAGGGTACCGTTGTTCTCAACGTTTGCGCTACCCAATCCCTGCGCATGACTTACCAGGACATTAGCCGAATTAGCAATGTTCACATTCGCCGTCAGGTTGCTGTTATCGCCCGCGATGTCCAGCGTGCCGCCCTGAATATTCAGCTCTCCGCTCCCCGTTAACGAACCGGTTGAAGTGCCCCCGTTGGTAACCGTCAGACTGCCGCCATTTAAGCTCAGCAGTGAATCGGCGCTGCCATTGAGCGTGCCCACGGTCTGGCTGTGACCATTCATATCCAGTTCAGTCTCTGCCGCCAGACGCAGTTCATGGGTATTACCCAACACGTTATCGTTATTCAACAAAAGCGTCCCACTGCGCAGATCGGTAACACCGGTATAGTCGTTGTCTTTGTTAGAAAGCGATACGGTCTGACCCTTCTGGCTGCTGAATGCCAGGTCACCACTGCCGGTAATCTTTGCGCTGAGATCGGCGGCATTCTCGCTTTTACCGTTAGAGCTCAGCACCAGAGCATCGCTGTCGGTAGCGTGTAAATCAAGCTGGGTCAGGCCGTAACCGATATACAGACCGTCATTGTTTACCCCACTCGTCAGACGATAGTCGTAAGTGCCGACGGCCGCTTTTTGCCCATTCTGCTGAATATCACGTTGGGCGCTGCTGGAGAGGATTTGCCCATTTTTATCCTGCAATTGCAGATTGCCCGCATCGCCCAGAACTTCCGCACCTTGCGCATCAACCAGCTTAATGGCGCTGTTACCATCATCGACTTCAGTGAGCGATAACGCAGAGTCAATATCACGAGATACTGAGCTTACAACGTCACTGTCAGAAACCTGAATCACACCCTCGCCGCGCAAATCCAGCGTTTTACTAACGTTGACCGTCCCTTCTGTCATCTGTGCACCTGCTGTCAGGGCACCAAAATCAACGGTTCCGCCGGAGAATCCCAAAGTGCTAATGGAGTGAGCGCCCTTACCCACTGTTACCTGGCTTCCCTGACCCGCAGTGATCCCGCCTCTCTGCAGAAACTCAGCATTCTTTTCCAGGTTAAATGTCGTGTTCTGGAACGCCAGTGAACCCTGGAACCAGTCTGTATAAGCAAACTCATCGAAGGAGAATTCGTGATTCCCCATGTTTATTTCAACAATACCTCTACCTTGAAGATCGTTATCAAATACCCAATCTTTATTGGCATTGATTTGCAGTTTGCCATCAACATCCAGGTCCGCACGGCCGATGTTCTTGTCTTCAGAAATAACCGCGACAGCACCAGAAGCGACATCAATATATCCGCTGAATGCATAGTTATTGCCGGTCAGTGCCACTGTCCCACTGTCGATACTTATTGTACCATTGCCGGAAATCTTATTGGCAAAGGTCATGCTATCGTCAGCCTTCAGGTGTAATTTCCCGCGGTTGTTGATCTCTGCTGTACCTATATTTTGGGTGATCCCTAAAGCGCCATTTTGCTCAATTTTGACTTTACCACTAAAGGCAGAGTTATCACCGGTTAAGTAAGTCGTGCCATTGAGCGCATTGATATAGCCCAGGCCCTCGCTGCCACTGACAATATCCGCGGAAATAGTCGCGTTTTTATCCGTGTGGTTTAAGGTGATTTTCTTATCGGATGTCTTTGCCCACACAAACTCAATTTTTTCGGCATCAATAATCCCTGCAGCCTTCGCAGCACTTCCTTCCTGTGCACCTAACGCTAACTCAGAGTTGGTGCTTAAACTAATTTTCGGTGCGGATATTTTACCTCCATCTGATACGACTAATGTTGTATCAGAACGTTGGTCGTAATAACCCAGGCTAATATGTTCACGAGCATTAACTTCACCACCGTTATTAACCGACAGGAACTGATTACCGCCATATCCGCCGTAAACGCCCATAAAGAAGGTCCCTGCATTTACCTGACTACCTTCGCCGCTTACATTCCCCTGCGTATAAGTCAGACGGCTGGTGCCCTTAACATGGATTTTGCCGCCGTTGGAGACATTAAAATAGCCGCGATCGTGTCTCATGCCTGAGTTTGACTCATACAAATCATCAGCATATAACTCGCTGCCAGCATTGGAGACATTCAGGAACCCCGTACCTTTCAGCAAAAAGTTAAGTGGGCCATTGATAGTTACCTTTCCTCCGGTAATATCCAACCCACCACCAGAAGCGAGAGTCAGACGCGGACGGGAAGTATCTGTCGCATTGATTACCAGATTGGCATTGTCAGTCACCGTAATACGGTAATCGATGCTCTGGTTCTCTTTGCCAAAATCAATAGCTTTATCCTGGTTTACGATGACATCATCGGCGAATACCAGAGATGAATATAAACTTATCGCGCTAATTAAAACAGCCCGGGACTTTTTTCCTTTTACTCTGCTCCCCAGCTCCGAGCAGACGCTCCAACAGTTACGGGACCTGTTCCACTTTAGCCGATATATTTTATTCATCACAATCTCCAGCAATACATCCAAATAAAACCAAGATTGCATAAACAGCAACGCATTAAATGCCATTCTGGTTACTGTTCATCGCATATAAAAATTCAAAAATTTTGCATAGCATTGGCAACCACATATCTGAGTATGTAGTTCAGAGGGTAATAAAATAGCAAGTTACTACTGAAAACTTATTTTAAGTTAACACTCTTAACTTTATCATTACATTCCTCCCAGTCTCTAATACCTGCGCATTATATGTATCCAGGAACTCAAATCAACTCAAAATATAAACAAAAGCAGGAGGAATACATTTAATATACAGACGGTAAAAGTGGTAACTCTTATTAGGTATCCAAATATAAGAATCGTCTTATTAATAAATATATAACTCTATAGGACTGAATCCATTCAGCTAATACAAAATAAAATCGTTAATTAATAAAATATAAAGTCATGAAGTGATACAAGAGGAGTTTCAGGATATGACATGACAATCATATATAATATATGCATAATTTTTTACAGCGAGTCAATGATTCCCGCGCCATATGCAGACATGGCGCGGTTTTATGCAAAAACAATCACGCGTCCGGGAACATCACGCTATGGCCCGGCGCTTCACGATGGAGATGAATAAAGTTAAGGTGCCGCTCGTACTGGTCAAGAATATCGGTGATCACCTGCTCTTTGCTGTAGTCCATCAGGTCGTTGCCCTGGCTGCCTTCTAACAGGAAGGTTTCCAGCCGGTAGTAGGTCGATTTACCGCTACGTGCGCGGTAGGTAAAGCCCGGCACCGAATATTGCTGCGGCCAAATCTGATAGACAAAGTTTTGCTCTTCGCCCATATGCACCAACAAATCCAGATGCCCCAACTGTTGTCCCTCTTCCGGCGGCAGGCTTTTTAGCTCCACGTACGCGCCGCGCAACCGCAGCTCCTGCGCCACTTCTTCCATTGCCGGGTAACAGACCGTCTCCATCATCTGTTTAGTGTAACGCGTGCCCGGATAATTCATCAGGCGCGAGAGACGTTTTTTCCAGCTCAGGCGATCCTGAAGCCCCAGCGGTCGCGGTGCGGTATCGCGGTTGGCACTTTCACGGCGGTAATCTTCTACCTTCAGAGATTTATACAACCCCGCCATCACGAAGAAAATCACAAAGCTGAACGGCAGCCCCATGATTACCGTGGTGTTTTGCAGCGCGGATATCCCGTTGGTCATCAGCATGCCGAGCGTCAGCAGGCCAATCGCCACCGACCAGAAGACGCGCAGCCAGCCGGGGGCGTCGCTGTTGATATCTTTAAGCTGCGAGGTGAAATTCCCCAGCACCAGCGCACCGGAGTCCGCCGAGGTCACATAAAACAGCAGGCCAGTAATGGTGGCGACGGAGGCGCTAAAGGTAAACGCCGGATACTGCGCCAGCAGGCTGTAGAAGCCGCGCTCCGGATGGACCATCGCTTCCTCGGCAAATGCCGCGCCGCCGTGGATGATTTCATACAGCGCGCTATTGCCGAACACCGAGAGCCATAACAGCGTGAAGGTAAACGGAATAATCAACGTGCCCAGCACGAACTGGCGAATGGTACGCCCACGCGAGATACGCGCCAGGAACAAGCCGACAAACGGCGACCATGCCACCCACCATGCCCAGAAGAAGAGCGTCCAGTTATTCATCCACTCAACTGGACGGTCGAAGGCAAAACTGTTGAGCGTCATGCCCATAAAGCGATTCACATAGTCGCCAACATTCAGCACCAGCGCATTAAGCAGGAACGAGGTGTCGCCCATAAACAATACGAACAGGATCAATCCCAGCGCCAGCGCAACGTTAAGTTCCGATAACACACGAATCCCCTTATCGACACCGGAGGTGACAGAGATCGTGGCGATTATCACCGACAAGGCGATCAGTGCCGCTTTTGCCGCCATCGAATCGGGAATATCAAACAGTACGCTCAAGCCATAGTTAAGCTGCACCACACCGATACCGAGCGTAGTGGCAATACCGAAGATGGTGCCGATCACCGCTGCAATATCCACTGAGTGCCCTATCGGCCCGTTAATCCGTTTACCGAAGATCGGGTACAGCGCCGAGCGGATGGTGAGCGGCAAATTATAACGATAGCTAAAGTATCCGAGCGCCATGCCCATCAGCGCATACATCGACCAGCCGGTTAAGCCGTAGTGAAACAGCGTCCAGACCATCGCCTGACGCGCGGCCTCAATCGTCTGTCCCGCGCCTTCCGGCGGCTGCATATACTGCGTTACCGGTTCGGCTACGGAGAAGAACATCAGGTCGATACCGATCCCGGCAGCAAACAGCATCGCCGCCCAACTCAGCAGGCTGAATTCCGGTTTGGATTGTTCTGGCCCGAGCTTCACCGAACCAAAACGCGAACAAGCGATACAGACCACAAAGACAATATAGAGCGTTGCCGCCAGTAGATAGTACCAACCGAAGGTTTTAGAAACCCAGTCCAGCGTGCGGCCAATCCACAGGGCCGAGAAGTCGCGAAACAGGATCGTTGTCAGGGAAAACAACAAAATCAGTCCGGCGGAGGTGTAAAACACCACCGGATTGATTTTGTCCTTTTCCCTGCTGTGTGAAAGGTCTGTCATCCAGTATCCCCACTGTTATTGTTACCATTTAAAATCAAATTCGTAACAATTAAGACACATTTTATATTGAACGTCCAATCAATAACCGCTTTAATAGATAAACAACGCTGATGAATGGAGTGGCGAAAATGCCCAAATTGGGGATGCAGTCGATCCGGCGCAGACAACTGATCGACGCCACACTGGAAGCAATAAATGAAGTGGGCATGCACGATGCAACGATCGCGCAGATCGCCCGCCGTGCAGGCGTTTCTACGGGGATCATCAGCCACTATTTCAGGGACAAAAATGGTCTGCTGGAAGCAACCATGCGCGATATCACCAGTCAGCTGCGTGACGCGGTTTTGAATCGATTACATGCACTTCCGCAGGGCAGTGCAGAGCAGCGATTACAGGCGATTGTTGGCGGAAACTTCGATGAAACGCAGGTGAGCAGTGCGGCGATGAAAGCCTGGCTGGCGTTCTGGGCCAGCAGTATGCATCAGCCGATGCTCTATCGTTTACAGCAGGTCAGTAGCCGCCGCTTATTGTCGAATCTGGTGAGCGAATTTCGCCGCGAGTTACCGCGCGAACAGGCACAGGAAGCGGGCTACGGCCTTGCCGCGCTGATTGACGGATTATGGCTGCGCGCGGCACTGAGCGGCAAACCGCTGGATAAACCTCTCGCACACTCGCTGACCCGTCACTTTATTACTCAGCATTTACCCACCGATTAACCGAGGAGACGTGATGTCCCGAATGGCAGAACAGCAGCTTTATATACATGGTGGTTATACCTCCGCCACCAGCGGTCGCACCTTCGAGACCATTAACCCGGCCAACGGTAACGTGCTGGCGACCGTGCAGGCCGCCGGGCGTGAGGATGTCGATCGCGCCGTGAAGAGTGCCCAACAGGGGCAAAAAATCTGGGCGGCGATGACCGCGATGGAGCGCTCGCGTATTCTGCGTCGGGCCGTTGATATTCTGCGTGAACGCAATGACGAACTCGCAAAACTGGAAACCCTCGACACCGGAAAAGCATATTCGGAAACCTCAACCGTCGATATCGTTACCGGTGCGGACGTGCTGGAGTACTACGCCGGGCTGATCCCGGCGCTGGAAGGCAGCCAGATCCCATTGCGTGAGACGTCATTTGTCTATACCCGCCGCGAACCGCTGGGCGTAGTGGCAGGGATTGGCGCATGGAACTACCCGATCCAGATTGCCCTGTGGAAATCCGCCCCGGCGCTGGCGGCAGGCAACGCAATGATTTTCAAACCGAGCGAAGTCACCCCGCTTACCGCGTTAAAGCTGGCTGAAATTTACAGCGAAGCGGGCCTGCCGGACGGCGTATTTAACGTGTTGCCGGGCGTGGGCGCGGAGACCGGGCAATATCTGACCGAGCATCCGGGCATTGCCAAAGTGTCATTTACCGGCGGTGTCGCCAGCGGCAAAAAAGTGATGGCTAACTCGGCGGCCTCTTCCCTGAAAGAAGTGACCATGGAACTGGGCGGTAAATCACCGCTGATCGTTTTCGATGATGCGGATCTCGATCTCGCCGCCGATATCGCCATGATGGCAAACTTCTTCAGCTCCGGTCAGGTGTGTACCAATGGCACCCGCGTCTTCGTTCCGGCGAAATGCAAAGCCGCATTTGAACAAAAGATTCTGGCGCGCGTTGAGCGCATTCGCGCGGGCGACGTTTTCGATCCGCAAACTAACTTCGGCCCGCTGGTCAGCTTCCCGCATCGCGATAACGTGCTGCGTTACATCGCCAAAGGCAAAGAGGAAGGCGCGCGCGTACTGTGCGGCGGCGATGTACTGAAAGGCGATGGCTTCGATAACGGCGCATGGGTTGCACCGACCGTGTTCACCGATTGCCGCGACGATATGACCATTGTGCGTGAAGAGATCTTCGGGCCGGTGATGTCCATTCTGACCTACGAGACGGAAGACGAAGTCATTCGCCGCGCCAATGATACCGACTATGGTCTGGCGGCGGGTATCGTGACGGCGGACCTGAACCGCGCGCATCGCGTCATTCATCAGCTGGAAGCGGGTATTTGCTGGATCAACACCTGGGGCGAATCCCCGGCAGAGATGCCCGTTGGCGGCTACAAACACTCCGGCATTGGTCGCGAGAACGGCGTGATGACGCTCCAGAGTTACACCCAGGTGAAGTCCATCCAGGTTGAGATGGCTAAATTCCAGTCCATATTCTAACCAGGAGGTTTATTTGCAATTTGACTACATCATTATTGGTGCCGGCTCAGCCGGCAACGTTCTCGCTACCCGTCTGACTGAAGATCCGAATACCTCCGTGCTGCTGCTTGAAGCGGGCGGCCCGGACTATCGCTTTGACTTCCGCACCCAGATGCCCGCTGCCCTGGCATTCCCGCTACAGGGTAAACGCTACAACTGGGCCTATGAAACGGAACCTGAACCGTTTATGAATAACCGCCGCATGGAGTGCGGACGCGGTAAAGGTCTGGGTGGATCGTCGCTGATCAACGGCATGTGCTACATCCGTGGCAATGCGCTGGATCTCGATAACTGGGCGCAAGAACCCGGTCTGGAGAACTGGAGTTATCTCGACTGCCTGCCCTACTACCGCAAGGCCGAGACTCGCGATGTGGGCGAGAACGACTACCACGGTGGCGATGGCCCGGTGAGCGTCACCACCTCCAAACCCGGCGTCAATCCGCTGTTTGAAGCGATGATTGAAGCGGGCGTGCAGGCAGGCTACCCGCGCACGGACGATCTCAACGGCTATCAGCAGGAAGGTTTTGGCCCGATGGATCGCACCGTCACGCCGCAGGGCCGTCGCGCCAGCACCGCGCGTGGCTATCTCGATCAGGCCAAATCGCGCCCTAACCTGACCATTCGTACTCACGCTATGACCGATCACATCATTTTTGACGGCAAACGCGCGGTGGGCGTCGAATGGCTGGAAGGCGACAGCACCATCCCAACCCGCGCAACGGCCAACAAAGAAGTGCTGTTATGTGCAGGCGCGATTGCCTCACCGCAGATCCTGCAACGCTCCGGCGTCGGCAACGCTGAACTGCTGGCGGAGTTTGATATTCCGCTGGTGCATGAATTACCCGGCGTCGGCGAAAATCTTCAGGATCATCTGGAGATGTATCTGCAATATGAGTGCAAAGAACCGGTTTCCCTCTACCCTGCCCTGCAGTGGTGGAACCAGCCGAAAATCGGTGCGGAGTGGCTGTTTGGCGGCACTGGCGTTGGTGCCAGCAACCACTTTGAAGCAGGCGGATTTATTCGCAGCCGAGAGGAATTTGCGTGGCCGAATATTCAGTACCATTTCCTGCCAGTAGCGATTAACTATAACGGCTCGAATGCGGTGAAGGAGCACGGTTTCCAGTGCCACGTCGGCTCAATGCGCTCGCCAAGCCGTGGGCATGTGCGGATTAAATCCCGCGACCCGCACCAGCATCCGGCAATTCTGTTTAACTACATGTCACACGAGCAGGACTGGCAGGAGTTCCGCGACGCAATTCGCATCACCCGGGAGATCATGCATCAACCGGCGCTGGATCAGTATCGTGGCCGCGAAATCAGCCCCGGTGTCGAATGCCAGACGGATGAACAGCTCGATGAGTTCGTGCGTAACCACGCCGAAACCGCCTTCCATCCGTGCGGTACCTGCAAAATGGGTTACGACGAGATGTCCGTGGTTGACGGCGAAGGCCGCGTACACGGGTTAGAAGGCCTGCGTGTGGTGGATGCGTCGATTATGCCGCAGATTATCACCGGGAATTTGAACGCCACGACAATTATGATTGGCGAGAAAATAGCGGATATGATTCGTGGACAGGAAGCGCTGCCGAGGAGCACGGCGGGATATTTTGTGGCAAATGGGATGCCGGTGAGAGCGAAAAAATGAGTCGTGATGTGAACTAACGCAGGAACCGATCAGATTGAGAGTTACCGTTCCAGAGAGGGGGACCGAATCCTTATATAAACACTGAGGTAACTCTCATGCTTCATATCCAGTATTCATGATGCTGGCTTTTTGCTGATATTTAACCCGAACATTCCTGATACAGACTATTAATACAACCTTATCTGCGACAGATTTTATTTTCTGGATATATTATGCGTGAACAAATCAAACAGGATATCGATCTGATTGAGATTTTATTTTATCTGAAGAAAAAGATTCGCGTTATCCTTTTTATTATAGCTATCTGTATGGCAATGGTGCTGTTGTTTCTGTATATCAATAAAGATAATATAAAAGTGAGTTACAGCCTAAAAATAAACCAGACAACACCAGGCATACTTGTTAACTGTGATAGCAATAATAACTTTGCCTGTCAGACCACAATGACTGAAGATGTTATTCAGCGAATTACTACATTTTTTCACACCAGCCCAGATGTCAAGAACAGAGAAATAAAGCTGGAATGGTCAGGAGATAAGAGAGATTTACCAACTGCTGAAGCGGAAATATCTCGCGTGCAGGCGTCTATTATCAAATGGTATGCGTCAGAATGCCATAATGGCAGGCAAGTTCTCGATGAGATACAAACACCTTCAGCAATTAACAGTGAGCTTTATACAAAAATGATATACCTGACCAGGAACTGGTCATTGTATCCGAACGGTGATGGCTGTGTAACTATAAGCTCACCAGAAATAAAAAATAAATACCCTGCTGCCATTTGCCTGGCTCTGGGATTTTTTCTAAGCATTGTAATTTCTGTAATGTTTTGCCTTGTCAAAAAAATGGTAGATGAATACCAACAAAACTCTGGGCAGTAATAAACAGCATTCTGATAGAGAGTGCCTGTATAAAGCTGAAGTGACAATGACCGGGAAGGGAACCCGTTTTCAGGAATGGATGCCTGTCTTTTTCACTGTAAATATCCTGGCATTACTAATGCCAGGATATTTACAGAAGAGCAGCATAACCATGACGGAACGGGGTTAAGTCAGGTTGTCCTTAACGCTATTTTCAACCTCGTATGCCTTCTTCAGGTTTATGTTCAGATCTCATATCTCTCTCAGCAATCCTCAATAATCAGATACACCGCTTTCACCGGACCATGAACCCCGACGACTTTGATAAGCTCAATATCCGCCGTTGAACTAGGGCCGCTAATGATGTTAATGCAGGACGGCATTCGTTCACCGGCCTGCGCTTTCTGATGCAATTTTTCTGCGAGTTGCGCTACACGCGGCAAGATAGTGCTTTTACGCAGGATAAAAAGAGAAGATTCCGGGAGCAGGCTCAATGAACGCCCGCGCCCGGCGGCGGAAAAAAGAACCACGCCTCCCGATTCGGTTAAACCATATTCAGCATACACGACACCCACTTTAGCCTGCTCTGCCTGCGAGATATTCTCGGCACCTTTCGCCGGATCCCAAACAACGGCATTGCATTCCTGCTGCAAACGTTCGCTAATCCCCAATTCCTCTAGCCTCGTGTCACCGCTAATCACGACCGACTGATCTCCCAGCTCTTTACACAGACGTATTGCAGCTTCTGCCGCCTTCGCCTCGCTGGTCAGCTCACAGCGCGTCAACATAACATCGCTGGCAAACTGAATAAACGCGTCACAGCGCTGCTGTTGGTTAAGTGCGGTAAGCCGCTCGTTAGCATAGTTGTTAAGCGGCGCATCTTCTGCTTGCGGTTCAAGTCGCAACGGGCGACCCAGTGCCTGAGCAACGTTATTCAAAAATTCGCTCCGATTATCCATTCTTTTTCTCCTGCGCCAGATGTTTCTTAAACCAACTACGGAAACTCTCTCCGTCAGCTTCAGGAAGATCGCGTGCTTCCATCCAGTCACTAATCGCGCCAAATTTGAGTGGTGTTTTGCCGCCATTGATAAACCAGCTTGCCGCATGAGCACCGGCCATCATCCCGACTTTCCACAATCCTGGATGACTATTGGCATAAGCGAACATTTTTATCGCCCGTTGCTCTGCTTTTGCGGTGATCCCTTTTTCAGCCATCACCCGACGATGACGCAAAATCAGTTTTGACAGCGGAATACGCACCGGACACACGCTGTCACAAGCAGTGCATAAAGAGCAGGCGTAGGGTAAATCTTTAAAATCTTTATAGCCGCCAAGTAGCGGAGAAATCACCGCACCAATTGGCCCTGGATAAATAGAGCCATATCCATGACCGCCAATATGGCGATATGCCGGACAAGTATTCATACAAGCCCCGCAGCGAATACAGCGCAGCACATCCCGAAATTCAGAGGCCAGCACCTCAGAACGCCCGTTATCGACAATAACCAGATGAAACTCTTCAGGACCATCAACGTGCCCCGCTTCGCGCGGTCCTGTCAGCCAGGTGTTGTATCCCGTCAAACGTGCACCAACGGCACTGCGCGCCAGCATGGTGATCAATACATCTACCTCGGCAAACGTGGGGGCAATACGCTCCATTCCCATCACTGCAATATGCGTTTTAGGCAGCGTGGTACACATTCGCGCATTACCTTCATTGGTCACCAGGCATACCGAACCTGTCTCTGCCACCGCGAAATTACAGCCGGTAATACCTATTTCAGCACTGAGGAAATCTTCGCGGATTTTTTGCCGGATGAATAAGGTCATCGCTTCAGGCGTTTCCGGCCCCTCATAGCCCAGACGTTCGTGTAGCACTCGACGGATCTGATGGCGATCTTTATGAATTGCCGGGACCACAACATGAGATGGCGGATCTTGATCCAGCTGGAGAATATATTCACCCAGATCGGTTTCAATCACCTGAATGCCAGCATCCTGCAACACATGATTGACACCAATCTCTTCGGTCACCATCGATTTAGATTTCACCACCTTCCGGGCATTTTTGCGTTGGGCAACCTGTAAAATGTAGCGGGTAGCGTCTTCTTTGGTTTTTGCAAAATAGACGTGACCGCCGTTTTGCGTCACTTTTTCTGAGAGCTGGTACAGATAAGCGTCGAGATTACTCAGAACATGATCACGTATCTGGGCGGCCCGATCGCGCCACTCCTCCCAGTGCCCCAATTCATCGACCATTTTTTGCCGATTTGCCCCAATACGCTGCTGCGCGTTTGCCACCGCTTTGCGCATGATCGGATCTTCAATTTGCTGACGGATGCGTGTCTTAAAATCTGTATTACTGGTTTTGATCGACATCTTTATATCCTCAGCGGCTCATCAACACTTCAGCAATATGCATCACTTTGACTTTCTGCCCTTCCCGTTGTAATCGCCCACTGATGTTCAGCAGGCAACTCACGTCAGCACCAATTAAATACTCAGGGCGGACTTCCATCAGGTGCACAACCTTTTCTTTCACCATCTCGCCGGATATTTCGGCCATTTTGACCGAGAACGTGCCGCCAAATCCGCAGCAGGTATCCTGTTCAGCAAAGGTCAACAGCTCCAGTCCACGCACATTTTTCAGCAGCGTAAGTGGCTCGTCCTTCACTCCCAGCTTACGGGCCAGGCTACAAGATGGGTGATACACAGCTCTCCCTTGCAAACTGGCACCTACATCGACTACCCCTAATTTATTAACAATAAAAGAGGTGAGATCCTGCATACGCGCGGCAACCTTTTCGGCACGTGATGCCCATTCAGGTTCATCCGCCAGATACGTCGGGTAACTTTTTACGGCATAGGTGCAAGAGCCAGCCGGTGAAATAATGGGATCGTCGTTATCCTCCAGTGCGGCGATCAGATTTTTCATCCCTGGAATCGCTTCTTTGATATAACCGCTATTGATCGCAGGCTGACCGCAGCATCCCTGTTTCTCCGGGAAATTTACGCGACAGCCGAGTTTTTCCAGTAGCAGCACGGAGTCTCGTGCCATTCTTGATTTCAGGGCGTCACCAATACAGGTGACAAAGAAATTGACATTCACAACTAATACTCCATTACTTCATGCCCATTTATGCCCGATGTTTCCCCCCCACCGGGGGATCAATCATCAATAAATATGGCGTTCTTTTTTAATTGGCTAGCAACATACCACCCCTCATTTGTATGACAAATGATAATCTTTCATCCAAACGTCAAATGCAATAACTAATTTTATTTCTTTCGGCATCGCTCACATTTTATGGGGAAATCGACGATCATTTTTGGCATAAGAAATCCATTTAAAAATGGCTACATCCCTTATACCTATTCAGAGCTACTTATTCAGGGGTTATTGAGATATACACTGATGGTGTACAAAAAAATCACCGACAATAATCACGTATCAAGTAATAGTCGGGGTTTTATTTAATTGAAGCAATTTAGTTTGCATTTTTATTTAAAAACTGAGCTAGAGTCCATCAGAAAAAAATATATAAAGCCCAAACCACCGTTGGAAATAGAAATAGTTGAAAGGCTCACAACTCCCGGAATGCGGATTATCTTTGCCCTGATTTCTGGCGGTTTTATTCAGGGTGCAAGCTGTCTGACCCTTTCCCGATATTCTCCCGGAGTACAACCAAACTCGCGGACAAACGCCTTGTGAAAAGATGATTCACTGGCATAGCCTACTGACTCAGCGATCACCACAACAGGGAGCATTTCCCGGGAAAACATCTGGGCCGCTATTTGTAGACGCAACTTTGTTAATACAGCCAGCGGCGTGGTTCCGGAAACATCACGGAAAAGCTGGGCAAAACTTGCCCGGGACATGTGAGCGATGCTGGCCAGCGATTCGACGGTCCAGGCGTGTCCTGGCATTTCCAGCATTTGCTGTATTACCGCACCAAGACGTGGATGCAGAAGCAAACTGAGAATGTTTTTCTCAGTATTAACCTGTGCAATCCACTCACGCACCGCGAGGGTAAAGAATGTAGCGCAGATCTGGCTACACAGAGCATCCACTCCCGGCATTGCCGATCTGGATTCCTGTTGTAAAAACGGGATCGCCTCCCTCAGCCAGTTATATTCCACGCTATGGTTCACTGGTGCTACAAACAGCGTTTCCGGCAAAGACGTTAAAAAATAACGCGCCGAATGTTGCAGCCGAAGAGTGCCACAGACAATACAGGTCGATTCATTATCGACATGACTCAGGCGATGAGCTGAATTTTGTGGTAGCAGGACCACATTTCCCGGGCGTAATGTAAAAATCTCTCCCGTCGGCATTTCCAGCTTCGCCGCTCCTTGCGTTAACGCATGCCAACGAATAACCGATAATTCCCCGGCACCATGTGGAAGCTGCCAGTCACTTCCTAACACGCAATTCTTATCGATCGTTCCTTGTGGAGCGTTAAGCATCAACAAACGGCTAAGGGCATCCATATCAGACTCCTGAGTGGTTTTTGATTACAAACACCAACAATCTTAGTAAATAACTAATCTAATACCATCAAATGGTTAATCATGATTTTTGTTTTGTGATTCTGATTAAGAAAAAGAAAATACCAGACGATAAGACAAAATATCAAGCGTTGTGAAGAAATGTTATTTGCTCTTTTGCGTCTATAGTCATGATGTCAAATGAACGCGTTTCGACAGGAAATCATCATGAATAAATATCAGGCAGTGATTATTGGTTTTGGCAAGGCTGGAAAAACATTAGCCGTCACGCTGGCAAAAGCAGGTTGGCGAGTGGCTCTCATCGAACAATCAAATGCAATGTATGGCGGGACCTGTATTAATATCGGCTGCATCCCAACCAAAACATTGGTTCATGACGCACAGCAGCACACAGATTTTGTCCGTGCCATACAGCGTAAAAATGAAGTGGTTAATTTTTTACGTAATAAGAATTTTCATAATCTTGCGGATATGCCCAATATCGACGTGATCGACGGCCAGGCGGAGTTTATCAATAATCATAGCCTGCGTGTTCATCGGCCTGAGGGAAATCTGGAAATTCATGGCGAGAAAATTTTTATTAATACCGGTGCACAAACCGTGGTTCCGCCAATTCCTGGAATTACCACCACGCCTGGTGTATATGACAGCACCGGATTACTTAATCTAAAAGAATTGCCTGGGCATTTAGGTATTTTGGGCGGCGGATATATTGGCGTTGAGTTCGCCTCTATGTTCGCTAATTTTGGCAGCAAGGTAACCATTTTAGAAGCAGCTTCGCTGTTTTTGCCTCGGGAAGATCGGGATATTGCTGATAATATCGCGACGATTTTACGCGATCAGGGCGTCGATATTATCCTCAATGCCCATGTGGAGCGAATCAGTCACCATGAAAATCAAGTGCAAGTGCATAGCGAGCACGCCCAACTGGCGGTGGATGCACTGTTAATAGCTTCCGGTCGTCAACCGGCTACCGCTTCGTTACATCCAGAAAATGCCGGTATCGCAGTAAACGAGCGCGGGGCAATTGTCGTTGACAAGCAATTACATACCACCGCAGACAATATTTGGGCGATGGGAGATGTTACCGGCGGGCTGCAATTTACTTATATTTCACTGGATGATTACCGCATTGTGCGTGATGAGTTGCTGGGAGAAGGCAGACGTAGTACTGATGATCGGAAAAATGTGCCTTATTCCGTATTCATGACACCGCCACTGTCCAGGGTTGGTATGACAGAAGAACAGGCCAGAGAGAGTGGTGCTGATATTCAGGTGGTGACATTGCCTGTAGCTGCAATTCCGCGTGCCAGAGTGATGAATGATACTCGTGGGGTATTAAAAGCGATTGTTGATAATAAAACCCAACGTATATTAGGGGCATCACTGCTGTGTGTTGACTCCCACGAGATGATCAATATAGTGAAAATGGTGATGGATGCCGGGCTGCCTTATAGCATATTACGCGATCAGATATTTACTCATCCGTCGATGAGCGAATCACTCAATGATCTATTTTCATTAGTCAAATAAACTCAAAATCAGACGCCAGAACAAATATTCTGGCGTCTCAGAGAAAAGAATCTTATTAATTCCCTGTTACTCTATAACTTCTTAATCACTTCATTGATGGTATTTTATATGTTTAAAAAATCTGTTTTATTTGCAACACTATTATCTGGCGTTATGGCATTTTCCACCAATGCAGATGATAAAATAATTCTGAAACATATCAGCGTCTCGTCAGTATCAGCATCACCGACAGTTCTGGAGGATGCCATTGCTGATATGGCCAGAAAATATAATGCTTCATCCTGGAAAGTCACATCGATGCGAATTGATAATAATTCAACCGCAACAGCAGTATTGTATAAATAAGGATGTTTACAATGGAGAAATACCTGCACATGTTAAGTCGGGGAGATAAAATTGGCCTGACATTGATTCGTCTGAGTATTGCAATTGTTTTTATGTGGATTGGGTTATTAAAGTTTGTCCCTTACGAGGCAGACAGCATTACACCATTCGTCGCAAACAGTCCACTAATGTCGTTCTTTTATGAACACCCGGAAGACTATAAACAGTATCTGACTCACGAAGGCGAATACAAACCAGAAGCAAGGGCATGGCAAAC
>ERZ808046.853-NODE-853-length-18286-cov-4.095337_pt1 | contig 18286 bp, 15 predicted proteins | sample MGYA00380196_ERZ808046 | MGnify/ENA primary metagenome ERZ808046 (study PRJEB31490, sample SAMN06133421) | mouse gut metagenome | isolation source: Z6_2 | host: mice | place: China: Chengdu | collected 2015-05 ...
ATAAAAAGTTTTGCTCCGCTTTTTCAAAAGCGGACAGGAGTTTGAGGACAGAGTCCTCAAGGTTTATTGACAGACTGCACAATATTACTTATTCTGTATAAAGTAATATTGTTGTATTTTTGTTTACTTCCTCTCCAGAAGTAGGAAACTGAGAAACAATATTTTCTCCTTCTCCTTGTATTTCATAATTCATTTCCTGTTCATATAATGCTTGTTTTGCTTCTTGTACTGTCATACCAACAAAATCCATTACATTTATTTTCTGGACTTCCTCCATTTTCATTTCTTTTTCTGTATATATTGTTTCAATACCCAAATATGGCAATATATTCTGAAGAAGTTCTTTCATAACAGGTCCTGCTACACTGCCTCCATAATAATTTCCCTGTGGTTCATTGATAAGTACCAATGATAATACTTGTGGATTCTCTGCTGGAGCAAACGTTAAAAAAGATGCAATATATTTTCCACTTCTTCTTGGCAATTTTTCAGAAGTTGCTGTTTTTCCACCAATACGATAGCCTGGAATGTATGCCTTATTTCCTGTACCTTCCGAAACAACACTTTCCAATATTTCTTTCATTTGTTCCGATGTTTTTTGAGAAATGACTTGTTCTCCTTTTTGATATTCAAATGTTTGCAATACATTGCCATTCTCATCTAATATTTCAGTGCCAATATGAGGTGTTATTAAATTTCCTCCATTGATAATAGCAGATACTGCTCTTAATAATTGTAAAGGTGTAATTTGAAATGACTGTCCAAATGACATTGTTGCTAATTCTACCGGTCCTATATTTTCCGTTTTATGTATAATACCCACTGCTTCTCCTGGTAAATCTATACCCGTTTTTTCACGAAATCCAAACTTTGTCATATAGTCTGCAAATACTTCTGCTCCCATTCTTTCCGCTACTATCATAAATACAGGATTGCACGAATTTTGAACCCCCTGCACAAATGTTTCTGCTCCATGTGTTCTGGGGTATCTCCAACATTTAATTTGTCTATCTCCTGCAACATAATAACCATTACATACAAAACCACTTTCTGGTGTCACAACGCCTTCTTCCAGCCCTGCCGAAGACGTAATTGTTTTAAATGTACTTCCTGGCTCATATGTATCATTAATAGCGGTATTTCGCCACATCTGATTTAATGCATCATTTTTTTCCTGTTCGCTCATATTTCCCCAAATACCTGCCAATTCTTCACTATTAATTGTAAAGGGGTCATTCAAATCAAAACTCGGATAATTTGCCATAGCATAAATTTCACCATTCTGAGGATTCATTACAATAATAATACCGTTTTTTGCACCTTTTGCCTCTACTGCTTTTGCTAATGTTTGTTCTGCATATTGCTGTATTACAACATCAATGCTTGTAACAAGTGTTTTTCCATCTTCTGGTGCAATTCTTTCTTGTGTACTATCTACCGTCAATCCTCTGGAATCTGTTAATGTCAATATTTTTCCTGCTTTTCCTTCCAGATATTCATTGTATTTTGATTCCAAACCTATAATACCTTGATTATCTTTTCCTACAAAACCCAATACTTGAGATGCTAATGAATAATAAGGGTATACTCTTTTGACATCTTCATCTATTACAATACCTGGTATTTCTTTTTTTCTAATTTCCATTGCAATTTCTTTATCTACCTTATTTTTAATACGAACCAATGCAACATTTTGTTTTATCTTTTCTAAAACAGTATCATATTTTAATTCTAATATATCCGATAAATATTTTGCTGTTTGTTCTTTTTCTTTTATCTGCACAGGAATGACACTAACACTATTTACCGTTTCTGTTACAGCAAGCCCTACACCATTCCTATCCAATATACTTCCCCTTTTTGGTGTAATCAGTCTATCTCTTGTTTGTTGTTCATATGCCTTTTGCTGTAATTCTTCTCCTAGTATTACTTGTATATATACTACTCTACCAAATAATATCAGCCAGCCAATACTAGACAAAAGCAAAAACACCAACAGCCTTTTTTTCATGAGTATTGTTATTTTTTCCATAAAAACACCCTGCCTTTCTCAATATAGTTCAATATATTGACAAAACAGGGTGCATATTCATAAAATATCAATCTGTTTATTTATTCATTTGTTGTATTTTCTTCTTCCTTCTGCTGTTCTCCCATTGTTAAAGTAATTTCTGTTCCCAATTCCACAGATACACCATATTTTGGACTTTGCGACAACACAACACCATCTGTTTTTTCATTTTCTGTTTTTGCTTCAAAACCACTATCATTTAGCAGTGTAACGGCTTCAGAATATGTTTTTCCCTTTACATCTGGTACTGGCATTGTTCCCTCATCATCCTCCCCTTTTTCTACATAAAGGGTAATTTGGCTACCTTCTTCTACTTGTGTACCACCATGCGGAAATTGATTTACTACAACATTTCCTGTACCTACAGTACGATAATTCAAATTTTTGCTATCTAATGACAATAATGTCGAAAAAATATCAGAATCTGTATAATCATCTACTGTTACAGTACCTTGTTTTTTAGTAATTGCTGTACCATCTTCTGCATAACTTGGTTGTATATTTTTATATTTGATAATATCTTCCATCATTTCTCTCGTCATAGGAACAGGTGTCTGTTTACCATCTTGGTAATCTTCTGGGCGAAATATTACCGCTAATACAACATACTGAGGATTTTCTACTGGAAAATAAGTAAGACAACTTAATGCCCATTTATCTTGTACTTTACGGCTACCATTTTGTGCTGTACCAGTTTTACCTCCAATAGAATATCCTTCTATTTTCGCCTTTTTACCTGTACCTTCTTCAATCGTAGCTTTCATCATAGTACGCATTAAATCAGATGTTTTTCTTGAAATGACACGATTTCTGACTTCTGGCTTATTTTCATATACAATATTACCTTGTTTATCCACTACTTGTGAAACAATATAAGGTTTCATTAAATTTCCACCATTGATGACTGCTGAAAAAGCAGTAATCGCTTGTATAGATGTTGTATTAAAACCTTGTCCAAATGATATTGTGGCAAGCTCTACAGGTCCAATGGCATCTTCACCATACAATATACCATTTTCTTCAGCTGGTAAGTCAATACCTGTTTTTTCACCAAAACCAAAATTCTTTTTATAACGATATAATGTTTCTTTACCCATTCTTTGAGAAATATATATCATAGCAGGATTACAAGACTGTGCCAAAGCACCTTGTACATCTAATGTATTATGTCCTGAACGCAAATGACATCTCATTATTTCATCATACATTTCTACATAACCAGCACAAAAAAATGTATCTTGAGGAGTAATAACGCCTTCCTCCAGTGCTGCTGCTACTGTAATAGGTTTAAATATAGAACCTGGTTCATATGTACTGCTGACATTGAAGTTTTTCCACATATTATATTTATATTCCAGTTGTTCTTCATCTGTCATTGCGTCCCATTTTTCTTTAAATGTTTCATCTGACAAAGCTAATACTTCATTAGGCTGATTCAAATCAAATGTATTGGAATCTGCCATAGCATAAATTTCTCCTGTATTAGGATTCATAACAATAATACCTACTGCCTCAGCAGGCCATTGCTCTGCTGTTTCTTTCACAATATCTTCTGCATATTGTTGTATAGTATAATCAATTGTTGTTACAACAGTATCACCATCTTTTGGTTCATATTCCTGTCGCATTGCTGTACTGTTGCCATCATACGCAATAAAAGACCTTCCTGGTGTACCTGTCATATATTTATCATAGTAGCTTTCAATACCTGATTTAGAATCACCACGTATAAATCCAATCACATGACAAGCTAATGTTTTTAAAGGATATGTTCTTTTTGTGTCCTGTTCAAAATAAACACCTATTAAATTTTGTTCTTCCAATGCCTCTTTCACATCTTTATCTACCTTTTTTGCTAAAACCTTCCAGCTATTGTCTGTATATGGATTTCCTGTTTCTGGATTGATTTGCACGCCATGCCTTAATTCGTCATAATCTAAATCCGGAAAAACCTCTTGCAATGCAGCAAATGTTTTATTTTGCTGTTCTATTCTATAATCTTCTTTAGAATTTTTTAAAGATAATACACGAGAATCCAATATAACATTATATACCACTGTACTAACAGCAAATGGTTGATTATTTCTGTCTACAATTGAACCTCTGTTCGCTTGCACCATAGCATCATAACTATTTATTTGCTGTTCTTTTGCTCTACTTTCATATTCTGCCCCTTTTACCGTTTTCCAATAATATACACGTCCCCCTAATATTGTTAATGTAATTACAAACATAAAAAAAGCGAAATATAATCTTCCTTTAATAGGAGCAATGGGTATTCTTTTTCTTTTCATAAATCATTTATCATTCCTTTTTAAATAAACCTACAATCGTTCTTACTAATGTATTTTCTTCATTTTGTTCTTTTGGCTGTTCTGTTTCATCATTATAATGAAGTGTGTAGCTTTGTTCTGGAACATCTATGTATTGTATTTGATAGGGTTGTGGTTCTACCATACCTAATTTTTCTGTTGCAATTTTTTTTACAGTATCTAAATCCATTTGCTCTGAAACATCAATTGCTAACAGAGCATTTTCACTTTTGAGGTCTGCTAATTTATCTTTATATTTTTGTGTTTCCACTCTTTGTGATGTTGCTAACGCACTTGTCCACATAAAAGCTAATGTTCCGCAGAAAAAAATACCTAATACCAGAGCAACTTTAATGCTATAAACACGATTTGCCCTTACCTGCATTGTTGGGGATGGTTTCTTTTTTATTTTCTTTTGTTTTTTTACTTGTTTTTTTGGGGGTGCATATTCTTCTTCTATAGGTTCAATATCATATGCTGCTCCTCCATGTGTATAATATGCCTTTGCATCTTGATATGTTTTTTTAGACACTTTTCTTTTTTTAGTTGCCATAATTCTACACTTCCTTATATTAGATTCTTTCCAAAACACGCAGTTTTGCACTTCTTGAACGATGATTTTGTTCTAATTCCTGCTCAGAAGGCAATATTGGTTTTCTGGTAATCACTTTTGCTATTTGTTTTTTACCACAAACACAAACAGGAAATTCTTTAGGACAAATGCAAGGATTTTCCTGCAAACGAAAAGCATTTTTTACTATACGGTCTTCTAAAGAATGAAATGTAATAACACAAAGCCTACCTTTTGTATTTAATACTGTTACTGCATCTGTAACTGCCTTTTGTAATACTTCTAATTCCCTGTTTACTTCAATACGTATTGCTTGAAATGTTCTTTTTGCTGGATGAGGACCATCTTTTCTTGCGCCTTTAGGTATTGCTTTTTTAATACATTCTACTAATTCTGTTGTTGTTTGTATCGGTTTTAACTGTCTTTGTTCTACTATAAATTTTGCAATTCTTTTTGCCCAACGTTCTTCTCCATATTCCCATATTATAGTATATAATTGTTCTTCAGTATATGTATTTATCACATCATAAGCAGAAAAATCACTTGTATTATCCATTCTCATATCTAATGGTGCATCTTTTTGATAGGAAAATCCCCTCTCGCTTTCATCAAGCTGATGAGAAGAAACACCAATATCCAGCAAAACACCATCTACTTTTTCAATATTCAAATTTTGTAATATCATTTTGATATTTTCAAAATTATCATGAACAAATGTAATTTTTTGCAAATGATTTTTTAATGTTTGCTTTGCAGCTATATGTGCATTCAAATCTTGGTCGATGGCAATCAATCTGCCTGTTGTTAATTTTTCACAAATGGCGAGAGAATGTCCTCCCCCGCCCATAGTACCATCTATATAAATACCATCTTTTTTAATATTCAAATATTCTATACATTCATTTAACAGCACCGATACATGATGAAATTCCATGTTTTTCCCTCCAGATGCCTTTACTTTTACTATTATAATTTACAATAATTACATACTATTTCATACATTATTGTAATACAAATGTAACAAAAAAACAAGAAAAAAGTAATAAAACAACACTTTTTTAATGTTGTGTTTTATTTTTTATTCATGATTTATATCAATTGAAATTGATTTTTGTTTTCTATACCAGAGTAATATAACTGATGTAACTATCAGTACTACTGAAAGAATTTGAGAAACAGCAAAATTGCCTATTTTTAACTGGTCTGTTCTTAGTCCTTCAATCCATACTCTGCCACAAGCATACCCCAGTAAATAAAAACCAAATATTTGCCCGTCAAATTTTTTATTTTTCCTCATAATGAGAAGTATAATCAATACACCTATATTCCAAATAGATTCATATAAAAATGTAGGGTGTACTTGTATATATTCTGTACCATTCACTGTAATCGTATTTTGTAGCACAGATGGAGCGATATTACTCACTTGCTGTTTTAAATATCTCATAGCAAAAATATTATCTGTGTATCCTCCAAACGCTTCTCTATTAAAAAAATTTCCCCATCTTCCTATAATTTGCCCTAATATTAAACTAGGTGCAGCTGTATCGGTAACAAGCCAAAAATTTAACTTTTTTATTTTAGTATATATTATTACTGTTATAATACCAGCAATAATACCACCATATATAGCAAGTCCACCTTCTCTTAATGCAAATATTTTAAGTGGTTCTTTAGCATATATCTCCCATGAAAATAATACATAATATAATCTTGCTCCAATCACAGAAAAAATAACACCAAATAATGCAATATCCACATAATTTTCTGGATTTTGTCCTGTTCTTTTTGCTTCACGCACTGCAAAAGCCAATGCAATTAATACACCGCTTGCAATAATGACACCATACCAATACACATCGTATCCAAATATCTGAAATATCACACGACTTAAATGTTCAATTTGAATACCCAAATGCGGAAACCATATTTCGGGCATATTCCCCATACAAATTCTCCTTTCTTCATTTATAAAATTACTTATCATTTCATTTTATAAAAATTATTTTATCATGATTTCTATTGATTTAACAAAACATTTTTACTACTATTTTACAACAGATATTACCATATTCTGTTTTAAAAAATCTTTTTGAAACACTCTTTGTACTTCTTCTTTTTTTATACTCTTTAATGTATGAAATCCATCAAATAAATCTCTATTTTTCATAGCAAGTTCCAACTGACTCATACAAATTGCATAAATAGAATTAAATCCTCTTATCATTCTACCAACCTGTTTATTTTTTGCCCTTTCAAAAATAGACTCTTGTATACCTTGTTTTTGAATATTTTCTATTTCTGTCAAAAGCAATTCTGCTGTTTTTTGTGCAAATTCTCCTGTACCAGAAAAAGTTACAAAAGCATAGCCCTCTCCTGAAAAAAACTCACAATCCATAGTTTCTTTTAAAAATTGTTTTTGATATGCCTTTTCAAAAAAATCAGAACTTTCACCAGCAAGTATATCCATAGCAATACGCATTAAATAAACTTGTTTCAAACTTTTGATTTCGTCTTGTGGCTTTTGTTTAAATCCAATTTGAAAAATAGGATTTACTAACGACATATTTGTTTCAGCATATTGTTTTACAATATTTTCTGGTTCTTTTTCAAAAAGTGTTACTGCTCTATGACCATTTGTAGGCTTCATTATTTTTTCTGCCATTTCTAATACACTATCACTTTCTATATCCCCCACACAAACAAGACAAAAATTTTCTGGTGTATAATATGCTTCATAACTTTTTTGCAATATTTCTTTTGTAACAGATTGTATTGTATCCACTGTACCAGCAATAGGATATTTTACAGTATGATTATGGTACATATTTTCAAGCAATTTAAAAAATACAATCCAGCTTGGGTCATCTTGATACATTGTAATTTCACTTGCAATAATCTTTTTTTCCTGCTCTGTAGATTCTTCTGTAAAATGTGTATGCTGTACAAAAGACAATAATAGTTTTAAGTTTAATTCAAAATTTTTTTGACAATTAAAATAATAGGCTGTTTTTTGAAAGTCCGTAAAAGCATTTGCAGTAGCATATTGATTTGAAAATGCAGTAAAAGCATCTCCCCAAGACTGTTCAAACAGTTTATGTTCTATAAAATGTGCTGTACCTAATGGCATATCATGTTTTTGTTCTTCTGTAGGTCTGCGATAATTTACATCATTTGAACCAAATTTTGCAGACAATACTGCCATTTTTTCTTGATATCCGTTCTTTGGAATTATATAACATTTCATACCATATTACAACTTTTTTGTCACAATAGTATCTCCTATCATATTATTTTCTTTTCTCATTTTCATATTTTATGTTGCTCCTTTCACTGCAAAAAATAAATGATATTCAAATTTATTTCATTTGCTCTTTTTTGAACATCTTCTGTTGTTACCTGTTCTATTTCTTTTATAAATTGTTCTATTGTTCTATTTGTTTTTAATATCCATTCATTCAATGTAAAATCCATCAATGCAGTTTGACTATCCTTCATAGAAATATAATATCGTATTATATTCTGCTTTGCTTGTTCCAATATTTCTGAATCTACTTTTTTCTGCTGTAATATTTTTAAACAATTTTGTATTACATCAATAGCTGTATTATAATATTGTTTTTCAATACCTGCTTTTACCATCAATATAGGATACAGTCGAAATAAAAAAGAACTAATGTCATAACAAGCACCTTCTTTTTCTCTTACATTTTGAAATAAAAGCGATGTAGGACTTCCTCCAAATAGTTCATTGCAAACCAATAAAGAAGCAAATTCTTTTTGTTCTGGCATAACATGAGTATCAAAACCTAATACAATACGACTTTGTGCAATATGAAGTGTTTCATTTATTTTTTGAACAGTATGACTTTGTTTTATATTTTCGCTTTCTACTTGCCATAAAAAATCTGTTTTAAAACTCATTTTTTCTGCTAAGGCAATCATTTCATTTTTTTGATTTTCATCACCTGTCATAATGATTTCAATTTTAGAATGTTTTAGCATATTATTGTAATGCATCAATAATATCATTTCATCTATTTCTTTTAAATCTTCTATATAACCATCTGCAAAAATACCAAATGTATTTTGTTTACACATTTCTTCTAAACAGCGTATTTTTGAATATTCTTTTTTGTCATCTTGTCTACTTTTTATTTTTTCTTCTAATACTTTTTTTTCTATTTCTACTATTTTTTTAGGAAATCCTTTTCCCTCTTGCAAAGGACAAAATAACATATTTTGCAAAAAATCAAATGATTGTTCCAGTAATTCTTTTTCATGTTTTACTGTTTCTAAATAAAAAAGTAATATTTGTTCTTTTCCTTTTTTTACTATAGAAATATCAAAAACACTTCCCATCATATCATCCATTTTTTGACAAACCGCTTTTCTAGATGGATACTGTTTACAGCCATTTTTTAATACTTCAGCAAGTAATGCTGTTTTTGTTGCATTTTGTCTTGTCAAAGGGATTCTCAACACTATACTAATTACATTTGTTTTAAACTGCTCTCCATTTAAAAAATGAATATTCCATTGCTTTATCAAATTTTTTTCCTGTTCTATTGTCATTGTCATATTTTTTTCACCTCAATATTATATAATGTCTTATTCTTTTCCATTTCAAAACAAAATATCCAAAATAAAAAAGCCTTAAATATAAGGCTTTTAGCTTATCAATAAACATTGAGAGCGTTGCTCTCAAACTCTTACTTCTTTCTTGAAAGAAAGAAGCAAAGAACTTTTATTGGAAACTGCGTTTCCTTAAAGTCGTTCATTTTATAAAGAAAAACGCTAGTTTTTACAATAAAGTTTTTTGTCCAACTTTTTTTCAAAAAAGTTGGTGGGTGTGGGTGAAACCCACAAAAAGACTTTATTGACAGACTGAAAAGTCTTAAATATAAGGCTTTCTTTTAGTCTGTCAATAAACATTGAGAGCGTTGCTCTCAAACTCTCACTTCTTTCTTGAAAGAAAGAAGCAAAGAACTTTTAAACGGAAACTTCGTTTCCTTAAAATCGTTCATTTTATAAGGAAAAACACTAGTTTTTCCAATATTCTTTTCATAATGAAAAAAAATTTTTTCACTCATCTTTTTCTGATGAAATCAAATTCCAAAAATCTTCTTCATTTAATTTTCGCATAGTACGATAATTACTATTCATAGATGTTCTATCAAAACGACATATACTATAATAAGGACAGTATGTACATTGTATATCATTCCCTTTTCTATAAGGATAAGGTACAATTTCCCCTTCCATCAATGCCTCTCCTATTTCTTTTGCTCGTTTTTTGCTAAAGTCCATCAATTTTTGATAATTTTGTTCATCTGTTACTTTGGCAGATTTGCCTACAGAGCCATTTTTTAAAGAAGATACAGGTATAATAGAAGATGTAACACTTGGTGTCAAACTGTCCTCTTTTCCACTATCAAAAATATTATCAAGTCCCTGTATTACTTTTATATCATTTAATACAAGCCCCGACATTTTTAATTCTTTAAACAGTGCATCATATATTTCCTCTGATGACATTTCTTTTTTTACTGTAATAGAAGGGTCTTTCATATGAAAATAAAATACTGCTCCTGGTTTTATATCAAATTGTTGTTTATTATTTTCTAAAAAGGCATCTAAATAAATTAAAAGCTGTAACTGTAATCCATAATAAATATCGCTGTAATCAAATGACTTTTGACCTGATTTATAATCAATAATTTTGACATATCTTGTATTATCTTTATCCATAATATCAACTCTGTCAATTTTTCCATTCAGCAATAATTTTTCTCCTCCTGACAACTCTATCACAATAGGCGGAAGTATAGACTCAAAACCAAATTCTACTTCAGTACCATAATTTTCAAAATTACCCATTTGCATATGTCTTGCTAATGTCCATGCTGCTCTTTTGGAAATTCTTTTCAAACGTTGCATTAAATATCGATTTCCAGATGTATCAAGCAATATTTGATTACTTAATTTTGGTGCTGTTTCTTCTACAGCACTCTCTATAATTTCATCAGATTGCTGCTGTTCCAAATCACTCCACGAAATATGATTCTGTTGCAAACTTTTTGAAAAATAGTCCATTACTTCATGAAAAAGTATTCCTAAATCTGGTATACGTAATTGATATAACTGTCTTTCTTTTGCTTTCAAGCCATATTGTGCAAAAAATGAAAATGGACAGCGTGAAAATTGTTCCAAGCGAGAAACACTGGAATAAATTTTATTTCCATACATTTTTTGAACCATTTTTTTAGAAAGAGATTCTATGATTTCTTGCGCAAAAAGCCCTCTTTTTAACATAGCAATTTGTTCTTGCCACATTTCATTTGTATTATAATAACTATAGGCATCTTTCCAAACAACGTCCATATCATCATCATTTTCATGCAAAAAATATTTTCTCATTTGTTCCCCCAAAAAATGAATTGCTGTTTGAGGTGTTGCCATATGTTCTAACTGTTCTGAATCAAATTTTTCTTTTAAATCTATAAACATTCTTTTTAATTTTACAACAACAGATGATGGACGAAGGGGTTTTCCTTCCAAATCCGCTATACAATAACTAATATATAATTTTTCAGATGGTTTTGTAAATCCTCTATATATTAAATATTGTTCTTCAAAAGCTCGTCTTTTACTATCTGGTGCTAATTCTGCTCCAGCAATCATTAAACTTTCTCTTTCTCCTTCTGTAAATATACCATTTTCTTCCACTGGAGAAGGTAATATTCCTTCATTTGCTCCCAACACAAAAAGTACTTTCACCTCGGGTAAACGGCTTCTTTCAATATCACCTATGATTACGCTGTCTATAGTAGGAGGTACAATACCCATTTTACTTTGTTCCAATCCAGCCTCCATAATATTATAAAATTCTATTATGGTCATTTTTTCATCGCCTAATATTTCCGCTCCACTTTCCAAAAGTTCTACAAGCATAGACCATATTTGATGATATTCTTTTGCTTGTTCTATTGTTTCAGCTTGTTCTATCATTTGTAATGTTTTATTACTTGCATCTACAGACTGCAAAAATTCAAAAAGAGCTTTTGACCATTCCAACAATGTATAATTTTGCTTATCTTTTGACATTTGATATAAATTCTGTAAAGGAGAAATTGCTTTTTGCTTTAACAAATTGATTTCTGTTTTTTGTTCTTCGGTTTTGTTTTGCATACCATATTCCCATGTATCCAAAAACCACTTTTTACCTTTTATACCATATGCAAGAACATAATTCTCTAATATATCGGTTTCTTCTTGTGTTAAAAGAGAGTAACCCGTTTTTAAATATCCAAACATACTCTCATAATTAAATTGATATATCATTGTTTCTAGTACACTACGCACCAATTCAATAAGAGGATGAGATATAATTTCTCTTTTTTTATCAATAAAATAAGGTATATTATATTCTTCTAATATGCCTCGTAAACTTTTTTCATACAACTGAAAGCCATTTGTTACGATAGCAATATCTTTATATCTTAAATTTTGTTCTTTTAACAATAATATAATCGTTTCAGCAAGTATTGTCATTTCTTCATATCGATTTTTTGCTACAACTAAAGAAATCCCTTCAGAACAGTCTATTTTATTATTATAATATTGAAAATAATATTTTTCTAAAAAAAGCAATCCTTTTTTTGTTGTTCTTTTATTTTCACACAACACAATTTCTTTTTCCATAAAGCAATGTTGTTCTGCTGCAATTTCCTTTAATTTTTTTGATGTCATATAAGGCTCATAAAAGCCATGATATAGTGGTATACTTTGTTTATAAAAACTTTTTTCATCTAATGTTAATGTAATGGTTACGCATTTAGACAAACGTAAAAGCTGTTTGATTACTTTATATTCCTGTGGTGTAAAACCATAAAAACCATCAAGCCAAATCTCTGTATTTTCCCAATATTCTGTACTTTGAAGTCTTTCTGCAAGCAAATCTAATAATTCATCACCAGAAATATACTCTTGTTTTAAAAAATCTTGGTATCCTTTCATAATGATTCGTAAATCAGATAATTTATCTTTTACTTTCTGAGAAAGTTTATCGTTCTTTTCATATAATTTCAATGTTTCTGTATCCATTTGATATTGAAACATTTCCGTAATGGTTGTACTTAATTCCTCCACAAATCCTTGTTGGTCTAAACTATTTTTAAAATATAAAAATTCATTCTTATTTTGATTGAGTATTTTTCTCAATATCATAGACTTACTAACACTATTTAAAGGAATTGTTTTTTCTATACCTTTTTTTTGAAATATTTTATATGCAAGACTATTAAAATCAAGTACCTCTGCTTGTAAAATACCCCTTCCTTCTGTTTTTTCTATCAGTTCCTTATATGCCTGCATAGAATATTGTTCTGGTACAAGCAATATAAAATGTCCTTTTTGTTGTTTTTGTTTTTGAGCAATTTCCTTTAAACAATATTCTGTTTTGCCACTTCCTGCACGTCCAATCACAAAACGTAAACTCATATTATTTTCCTTCTTTCTTTTTAGCTTGTACAAATGGCATAATTATAATATAAAATTCATACAGTATTGTAAACGTATTTATCAGTTTTAGGAGGTCACATCATGAATGGAACAAAATTTGTGGTCATTAAATTTAGAGAATTGGTAAAAACAGTTGTTTTTGCCATATTAGGTGTTATCATCATTGTAGGACTTATTTATTTCTTTTTACCAAAAGAAGAACAAACAGCAGTATACAATCCTGGTACTTATTATGCGCAATTTACGCTAAACGGCGAAATGGCAGAAGTAGAAATTGTTGTTGATAAAAATAAAATAAAATCTGTTTCTTTAACAGATACACCAGAAACGATTTCCGTTTTTTATCCGCTTGTTGAAACAACAGCAAAAGAACTTGCAAGTGAAATTGTGAAACAACAATCCACCGCTATTGATGTATCCTCTCAAAATACATATACTGCTCAGTTAATATTAGATGCAGTAGAAAAGGGGCTTGCAGAAGCCTCTGTTTCAAAATAATATTACCATTATAAGTTCCTACAAACAGCATTATTTCTGGCAGTCTGTGCAGATTCCCTCTACAACAAAATGATACTGCACAGGCTGTATACCTGTCTGTTCTTCTATCATATAGTATAAATTATCTAAATTCAAATCAATATTAAATATTTTTCCACATTTTATACAAACACCATGACAATGTTGATACAACAGACTATCAAATCGTACAGAGCCATTCGGCAGATATATTTTTCGTATGATACCTAAATCACTTAATAAATTCAAATTTCGATATACCGTAGCTAAACTAATTTTTTCATTTTTTTGTTTCACAATACAATAGATTTCTTCTGCAGTAAGATGCTGTTCACTTTTTAATACAGTTTGTTTTATCTCCTCTCTTTGTTTTGAAAAATTACCCATATTTATCCCCCAATATTAAAATGTTTTCCAATACTCCTTTACACTATTTTGCTGCACTGCATCTATATAAGAATCTGCTATCTCAAATATTTCATCTTCGTCTTTTATTGTCATAACATATACTTTTTTAGCATATTTCTTTTTTACCCATTGTAAAAATTCCTTTTCCCATTGTTCTGCATATTGTTCCATATCTTCATAACAAAGTAATTCCTCTTTTACTAATTCTATTACTTCCTGTACTGATAATTTCATAACGACTCTCCTCATTCATGATATTGTATTCCAAAATGTTTATAAGCTCTTTCTGTTGCAATGCGTCCCCTTGGTGTTCTCTGTATATATCCTAACTGTAATAAATAAGGTTCATAAACATCTTCTATTGTTTCGGGTGCTTCTGCTATAGATGCTGCGATAGTGTCCAATCCAACTGGTTTACCATTAAATTTTTCTATCATTGTCAAAAGCAATTTTCTATCAATATAATCCAGCCCAACTTTATCCACATCAAGCAAATCTAAAGCAAGTTTTGCTACTTCTTCCGTAATATGGCTATGGTACTTTACTTGTGCAAAATCTCTTACCCTTTTTAATAATCTATTCGCTATACGAGGTGTTCCTCTAGAACGTCGTGCAATTTCCTCTGCTCCCTTATCCTCTATTTCTATTTGCAGAACATCAGCAGAACGACGAATAATTGTTTTTAATTCATCAATGGTATATAATTCTAGTCTATGTATCACACCAAATCTGTCCCGCAAAGGAGCTGTTAAAAGACCTATTCTTGTTGTTGCACCAATTAATGTAAAATGGGGCAAATCTAAACGCACAGAACGTGCTCCTGCTCCCTTCCCTATTACAATATCTATTACAAAATCTTCCATTGCTGGATAAAGTATTTCTTCAATCATACGATTCAATCTATGTATTTCATCTACAAATAAAATATCTCCTTCTGACAAGCTATTTAATATTGCTGCCATATCTCCAGGACGTTCTATTGCTGGTCCTGAAGTCGTCTTGATATTTACACCCATTTCATTTGCTATAATATTAGAAAGTGTTGTTTTACCCAATCCAGGAGGTCCATAGAGCAAAACATGGTCAAGTGTTTCATTTCTTTGTTTTGCTGCTTCCATAAATATACGCATATTGTTTTTAATATTTTGTTGTCCAATATAATTATCTAATGTTTCAGGACGTAATTTTTGTTCCACATCTATATCTTCTGTCTGAAAACCCGCTGTTATAATTCGTCTGTTTTCCACAAAAACCACCTATTTTCGTTAAAATTTTATCAATTTTTTTAGTGACAATTTTAGTATCTCCTCTACAGAAAGCCCTTCTTTATAACAATCATTCACGGCACGCATTGCTTCACTTCTGCTATATCCTAATGATATTAAGCCTTCTATTGCTTCCCATTTTTCATTATATTGTTTTTGTTGTATCTGATTTTCAAATACTTGCTGTTCTGCCATCTCATCTATTTTTATTTTATCTTTCAACTCCAATATCAATCTTTGTACTGTTTTCTTTCCTATTCCCGGTGCTTTGCTGAGCGTTTTGACATCTTCCGAAAGTATAGCAAGTATTATTTCATCTGGAGTCATTTCAGATAAAAAAGCCATTGCCCCTTTTGGACCAATACCAGAAACACTCAACAATTTATGAAATAACTGTTGTTCCTGTTGTGTCAAAAATCCAAAAAGAGAAATGTTATCTTCTTTTACATTCATAAATGTATGTATTATAATATCTTCTGATTCATGCAATTTAGAAAGTGTTAATGTAGAAACAATTATTTTATATCCTATATCATGACATTCCACTATAATAAATGACTCACTTTTATATGTTATTTTTCCCTTTATATAAGAAATCATAATATTTCCTTTCTACTTTATTATTTTACTGTATTTTATTATTCTACTATGTTCTATTCCTTTCTGTCAACGAGAACACTCTCCCTTTCTATACACTTTCTATACAATTATTGAAGAAATTATCACTTTACACAATTATTGTCTTTACAAACCTTTCGTACTTCATATATAATATATAATAAAGGTAACACTCGTTCAAAGTGTTTTTAATGTACCTAAGGAAGAAGGGATTGAACAATGTCAATAAATGAGTACAATAAGGAAGTTAAAATTTACACGTTAAGTAGAAAATTGATTCAAAACGCTTCTCTGATTAAACAAGGTGACGACAGTATCACTGTTGTTTTTAGCAATACTTCAAGAGATGATGTCAAACAACTTATGGAAAATGATGTAATTCAAAACAATGTTATTATTTTAATGACACATAATATAAAAGGAATGTGTTATTTTCATGGTGAATGTACTAACATTTATAGCGGGGAGGGTGCTAGAAATGTTAACGTTGTATTTTCTATATTACAAAAATTGGAAACCATACAACGCCGTCAAGATGTAAAAGTAAAAGTGCATAATTTAAAAATTCAACTATCTTTACCATTTCGTAGTATGAAAGAAGTTTCTGCGGAGCTTATTGATATTAGTGCTGGTGGAATCCTTTTTTCTTGCCCATCTGAAATGCTTATGGAGAAAGAAATTGTTATTTATCATTTCCATTCTCCTAGAATCTCCTTTGATGTAAAAGCTCGTATATTACGCATACAAAATGTAACAGTGAAAACAAAAGACTCTGAACAAGAATTGCGTTGTTATGGTTGCTGTTATGAAGATTTAAAACCAAATGAAGAATATAGTATTCGTGAATTTGTACTGTATTTGCAAAGAGAAGAAATATTAAGAGAACGAGAAAAAAATGCCTATTTAGATTAAAACACATATTAATGCATATACCAAAAAACTTTACTGGAAAAACTAACGCTTTTCCTTATAAAATCAGTGCTTTTAAGGAAACGTAGTTTCCGTTTAAAAGTTCTTTCGTTTCCTTTCTTCTAAGAAAGGAAGTAGAGTTTGAAACGAAGTCTCAAGGTTTTTTGACAGACTGACTGAAATAATATTTATTATATTATTTCAGTTTTTTATTTTATAAAATATAATAGTAAATGATTTACAAATCACTTGATATGAACTAAAATCATGTTACAATGTTATAATAAATATGATATAAAAGGAGTTGTTTTCATTATGGCATTCCATAAAGCAACACTTACTGCATTAAAGCTTTTAAGCCATTCTAGCCCAGATATAAAAAAAACATACAAAATACATAGGCAAATTGTTACATTAGCACGAAAAACAATTATCAAACCACCTTATTATAAAACATGGAATCATAAAATTACAAGAGAAGGTTATGATATTCCTGTTCGTATATTTTCTCCTCCCAATGATTTGCCCCACCCTGTTATATTATTTTTTCATGGTGGGGGTTGGGTAACAGGTAATATTGAAAGTTATGATAGTGTATGTTCTACTATGGCAAGAGTAACAGACCGTATTATTGTTTCTGTAGATTATCGTCTTGCGCCAGAATATCCCTTTCCTACTGCATTAGAGGATTGTTACTGTGTCGCAAAAGAAATTTTTTTAGATAATACATTATTAAAAACAAATGCAGATGAAATTACAATAATGGGTGATAGTGCTGGTGGAAATTTAGCTGCTGCACTTTCTATTATGGCAAGAGATAGAGGCGAATTTTTACCAAAACAACAAATATTAATTTATCCTGCTACATTTCATGACCATAGTGAAACATCACCCTTTCCTTCTGTTCGTGAAAATGGTACAGATTATCTTTTAACATCAAAAACAATTTCTGACTATATGGAAATGTACTGCCCAAATAAAAAAGATTGGAGAAATCCTTATTTTGCTCCTCTTTTAGAAAAAGATTTTAGCAGACAACCTCGTACATTGATTATTACAGCAGAATATTGTCCTTTACGTGATGAAGGTGAGG
>ERZ808046.856-NODE-856-length-18235-cov-9.814297_pt1 | contig 18235 bp, 19 predicted proteins | sample MGYA00380196_ERZ808046 | MGnify/ENA primary metagenome ERZ808046 (study PRJEB31490, sample SAMN06133421) | mouse gut metagenome | isolation source: Z6_2 | host: mice | place: China: Chengdu | collected 2015-05 ...
TTGCTCATCAAGTATTTATCCTGCACCACATCAAAAAATTCATCTTTAATATGATAAGAATATCCCTGTTGTATTTCCATATATTGTAATATTCTCCTTTAAGCCAACTTCGTATTATAAAAATTCCCCACCGACATCAGCCGATGGGGAGCATTTACGCACTATACCATTTATATCCCACCTGTATAGCAAGTGGTATTATTTACGAACTGAATCACTTATACCCCGCACCATCAGCAAGCGGCAAACATTTACTTCTACTCATAGTATATACAGATTATGAGAAATAATCAACCTGTTTTTCAATTTTTTTGCACTGGACTTCTTATCTATTATTTGATTCTCTGTAAAACCTCTGTAAATTTATTTGAAAATTAGCATTTTCCCTAGTAAATATCAGCATTTCAAGGCTTATGTTCGCTTCCTGCCGTGGCAGACGAAAAGTATCTTAATCATAATAAAAATTCCTCCTAAATTGCGTTGATTTGCCGTGTTTTGGCACGTTTTGCGAGATTTATTTTTTTAAAGAAAATTGTTAAAAAAATCACAGAATAAGCAAAATGGGGCAAAATGTGGCAAGTTGAAGCCGTCAATCGTAGTAAAAACGTAGTAAGAATTGAGGGTTTTTACTACTGCGGTTATTTAACGTAATGGACAATCAGATTTACTAATCTTTCCTTTTAAAGAAGCAAATCCCTTCTCTTCAACAAATGATTGTAGACTACCAATATCCTGTACAGATTTAGGTCCTATTACAATCCCCTCAAATAAATTTTCAAAAGTTAAACCAACTTCTGTACAACGCTTCTCCATATCAAATTTCAGAATTTTTTTTACGATTCCACGAACACATTCTGTTTCAACCATTGCATATTTTGGAATATGATTCCATAAAGTTACCGCCCGTATTTCTTGTTCGCTTCTGAAACTGCGATGTTTATGGGAATACCCGCAAGCTATGGCATTATCTATTTGACCAGTTTCATTGCTAAATCCATTCAATTTTCCTGTAGCGAAATAATCATATAAGATTTTATAGTGCTGATGTTGCTTAATATCAAAATCATAATACACATCTCCAAACAAAAGATATTCTTCATAAAATGCACACATGATATTCTTAGTATTAAAAATAATACAAACTCCCTCTGCATTATCCGCATATCTTTCCCACTGCGCAGCATCATCCTCCAATCTTGAAAAACACATTGCATATGGATACTCATTATCTATACGTGTATACACTTTTTGAAAAAAAATATCGCATTGACTTAATTTGTCTGAAGGAATGTTTTCACACAATGCCCTTTGCAACAATTCTATAAAATATTTGACTTCTTTCTTATCATTCATGGTCGCTGTATTTCCAAGCCAAAATTGTTTACTTTTCAAAATATTATGTAGTGTAGCTATTGACGTATAATGATATAGGTAATTACCATATTTATGTTGATTGATACGTTTGTCTACATCATTATTTATATAGGCTATAGTATTCATAAATATATTCTCCTTCTTTAATTAGATAGGGCAAAATATCCCAAATACTATAATAGCACAAATTCCTTCATATTTCCACACAAAGAAAAACGCCCCGCCGAAGCAGAGCGCCCTACCATCCCTATTAAATTGCCCTGAACATTTTCTGTGACACTGGCTTTTCACCTTTTGCCTTTTCCAGCTCCTTCCTCGCTATCTCCAAATCTTCCATCCGCTTCAGTTCATCCGCAGCATCCTCCAGTCCGAGGTGCGTGTATGTATTCAGCGTCACCCCGATATCGCTATGCCCCATCAGATACTGGAGCGTCTTTGGGTTCATGCCCGATTTGGCCATGTTGCTGCAGTAGGTATGACGGCAGACATGGGGCGTGATGTTCGGCATCTGCACCCAGTAAATCTCATTGTACCGTTTGACCATATGATTGAAACGATGCTCCCAGTGCATTGCCACTTCCGGGTTCCCATTCTTATCCAAAAACAGGAATCCCGTGTATCCGTCTATAATCTTCTCATTCCTTGGCACTTCCCTGTCCTCAATGATGCCCCGAAAGCATTCGGCAACATCCTCAGTCATGGGCAGTTTCCTCGTTCCCGCATTTGTCTTTGTGGATTCAATTACCAGCTTCATGTTCGCAGTCCGCTGGAGCTGGTGGTCAATGTTGAGGATTTTGTTTCCCAGGTCAACATCCCGCAAAGTCAGCCCGCAGAACTCAGAAATCCGCAACCCCGTGTGGAAAAGGATATAGACCACTTCATAATATTTGCAGTAGACATTGTCATCATGGACGAACTTGAGGAATTTCCTCATCTGGTCTTTGGTAATTGCCTCCCTTGTCACGCTGTCATTTACCACCACTGTAGCCAGTTCAAAGCCGAATGGGTTCTTATGCAGCACGTCATCATCCACCGCCATCTGGAATGCCGGTCGGAGGACTCCACGCACCGTTTTGATGGTGCTGTATCCTTTCCCGTCCTGCTGCAGTTTTATCAAAAACAGCTTTGCATCCGATGTCTTAATCTGGGAAATCTTTTTCTCACTGAAAGTTTCCTTCTTCAAAAGGTTCTGCACAAAATTGTAATTGGCGAGCGTGTTCGGCTTTACCCCCGTCTTGGTGCATAAATACCGCTCCACCAGTTCCCCGACGGTTATGTTCTTCCCCATCGGGTCTGAAAGCGTGTCGAGGTCATACCCGATCTGCTTCTCCAACTCCCGCAGTGAAAGGCACGGCTTTTTTCCCATCGGCAGTTTATCCGTCGGCTCCAGCCTCCAACTGTAAACAAAGTGCGGTTTGCCGTTTATGTGGTACTTAAACTGGTATTTTCCGTCCGCCCTGATGGATTCTCCCCGGCGCAGGACACGGTGCTTGGAATCACGGCGTGTCTTTGTTCTTCCTGCTGGCATTCTTAAGTCCCTCCTTTATTTTCGGATTCGCCTCCAGATACTTTTCAAACTCTCCTCTGATGACCAGCCTTCGGCTGCCGTAAAGAGCTATAAAGCTAAGCTGTTTTTCTTCCTTTATCAATCGGTAAAACTTTCTCCTGCTGAGATTGAACAGTTCGATTGCCTCCTCTGGATTTAAAAAATCCTTTTCCGCAAGTACCGGTTTTCTCATTTTCCTGTTCCCTCCTGTCCTAAAATCTGCGACCTTTCCGGGTCATGACATATATCACTCTAAAACCCCGGAAAGTCAACTACTTGTGGCAAATAAAAAGGTTTTATATCGCAGAGGATTCATCAACAAACTTTTCAAATTTCGTGCGTATGATAAGATAACGGTTCCCGCTGTAGACTGCAAACCTTCCAAGGTTATCTTCTGCCAACCGCCTCATCTTTTTTGTCCCTATGCTGAAATATTCCGCAGCTTCCTTAATGGTCAGCATATACTTTTCACTGACTGATACACTTGTCTTTCCATTTTCTGTAGTGATATGGTTATTTTTCTGTTCGTCTGCCATTTGAGCCACCTCCTCACTATACGGAGATTTAAAGGCTGTTTTGAGGGGGTAAAGACAAAAAATTTGCAAATTCTTTAAACACATAAAGAGAAAAAACAGCCCGCAGCATCGTTTGAAATGCCGCGGGCTGTCCTGCTATCTTCAGATATTCAGTTACACTCTTTTGCCATAATCCAGCGAAATCCATCCGTTTCTCTTTTCCTGGTAGGACTTCAACAGTCCCCACTTGGATGCACCTTCACCGTCTGCCTCATCCACAATCGTGAAAGAGCCGATTCCCGTATATTTCCCGGTCTTTCCGTAGTCAGTGCCAGGGCCTTTCCGGATGTTCAGGTCGGGGATGGATACCCGTACCAGATATGGCTTGAACGCTGCCGCCTTGGTGTACACCGCCTTCCCCGACTCATCAAACACGGAATACCCCGGATTCTCATCCGCGCATTTCTTTGCGTTCTCCAGCACTTTAAACGCCCCTTTCTGCGAGGATGCATCTGCCCAGGTCTTCCGGACGCGATACCAAGCTTCTGCAGGCTTGGATGTGCCGCCTGCCATGCCGAGGATGCCTTTCAGGATCGTGAGGATTTTCTCCCCATAGCCGGCTCCCGCTGCCCATCCTTTCCCGTCCGGGTTCTCTTTCTGCCCAAGCCACTCCACATATTCCGCACAGCCTCTGGTGACATATTTGAAACGCGGATCAATACAGGCGTTCTTCAGCGCATCCTTGGAGGCGTAGGCTTTCAAATGCTGCACCTGCGCCCGGATGCCAAGCTGCGGCGTGTCAAAGGAATTCCCTTTCATTCCGTTTGAAGTCACGCCCATGCCACAAAAATTATTCTGGTCTAAGGTAACCGCAGAGCCGGAAAAGGTAAAGTTCCCGGTCTCAAGGCAGAACTGCGCAAAGGCGACATCGCCCCGCACCCCTTCCGCTTTTCCTTCCGAAAGGTACAGCGGCACCATGTCAAGGACGGACTGCGCCACGGATGGATTCTTCGCCTTGAGGTACGCTTTCATCTGCTCCGCCGTTGCCACGGCATTCCCCATGATCTTGGTGTATCCATCCGTGCCGGATGATGCACTGCCCATTGCCGCCTTGACCGCTTTACGGAATCCGTCCATCGTGTACCCCATGCCAAGCTGCGTCCATAAATGTTCCGGGTCGCCGTGATTGCTGGCAATGCCCCGGCTGCACCCTTCCTTATGGCTAATGATGACGCCATCCGCAAGCGGGTCAAGGCTGTACTTTTCACAGAGCATGGCGAACAGCTCCACCGCCGTCTCATAAGTCCGTTTCGCCACCGCCTTTGCAGTGGCCATGTCAGAGCAAGTGAAATTGCTGCCCGATGTGTATTTAATGCAGGCAGGCTCGCACATCTCCACCCCGATATGGGTATTGTTCCCACTCCCCTTGCTGCCGGAGCCGCAGTGCCATCCCCTGTGGTTCCACGGAAGCGTCTGGTATGCCGTGCCATCGTTCCCGTCAATGAACCCGTGGACGCAGGATGTATCATGTGACGGACTGTTCCACGAATTGATGAATGCGGATGCCTTCGGCTGCGGGCAGCCCACGGAATGAAGCATCAGCCCCTTTACCGTGATCTTCCTCCCTGCCGTGTAGCAGGGATTCTTCGTTAAGATTGATTCTACAAGTTTCATGATTATTCGTCCCCCTTCCCGTTTTCTGCCCTGTCATGGAGCTGCGCCAGGATATCCTTCAGCTTCTCCGGGATAGGCAGTCCCAGATGTCCGGCATTCTCCAGAAGGCTCACGCCCTCATTGGAAATATAGAAAAAGATAACCGCCGTCCGCAGAACCGAGCCGCTCCCGATGACCTGCACATCAAGGATGTTGGCAATCCCCACCAGCAAAAAGATCAGCACCTTCTTTGCGATGCCCCTGAAGCCTACCTCGCTGGACAGCTTCTTATCCGCCACGGCGCACATCACTCCCGTGACATAGTCCACCACGACAAAAGCAATCAGTGCATACAGCAGGCCGTCACAGCCGCCGAGGAACCAGCCAAGCCATCCACCGACGCCTGCAAAAATGAGTTGAATCGTGTTCCAGAATTCCTTCATAGTGAAACCCTCCTTTAAAAGATTTTTTTGTATGATAAGAGGCCGCCCGCCAAACGGCAGACAGCCCTGTATCCATGGAAATATTAAGTTTTTATATCTGCTTTGGGAGCCACTCCCAAAGCCTCATGTCCTCCTGCCCAAGCGACCACATACACATCCCCCGCAGCTTCCAGCGGTACGCCGCCTGGTTCGCCCAATAGACCAGCGAATCCACGTCCTGGTAATAGAGGATGGAAAACCCGTCCGCATCCCCAAGAAACAGCCGGGAAATCCAGATGTTGATGTCCCTCGGAATGACCTCCGCCGTGTAGTTGTTCCCGCAGGATATCTCCATCAGATCTGAATGGAAAAAATCATAATCCATCGAAATGTCCTCGCTGCGGGTAGAACTTTCCTCCACATCAGCGGTCAGCGTGAACACCTGGAATTCCTCATCCCACGCCGCATTGCTCCGGCTGATCCGGCCGAAGGATTTAAAACTGCCGTCCGGCATCCGCACGTCGAACCGCTCGTAAGGCTCATACGTCCATGCATCCCCAAGCCGCATCAGTTCGCAGACCGTCCTATTATCCGAGCGGTACCCTGCATAGCCGCCGGAAAAGCCGCTGACTGTCGCCGTAAACCGCAGGATATAGGACGCACCGGAATAGGCACGCACCCTGTTCCCACGGATACGCATCTCCACCGTGTACATGGTGGGGTTCCCACGCAGGTCGGCATTAGATGTCCGGCTGATGGTCTGGCCGTAACTGCCAAGGAGGGTGGAGCCTTTGTAAAGCTCCACCCTCTGTGTGTCATAATTCAAACAGCAGAAAACATCCCCGCAGAACACCCCCGCCTTCCCGCTGCCGCCTGCTGGGAACGCCAGCCTTGCCCGAAGGTGCAGTTCTTTGAATTCGCTGTACTTCCATGCAAGCTGACCGCTTCCCTCAAGCTGAGAGTACGGCCGGTTTTCGTAACCCTCCCGCCACACCTCCCATTTGCCGGAGAGCGTCATCCAGTAGCTTTCCGGCAGGGGATTTTCGTCCCGGAAATCCTCGTACCAGATGAGTGCTGAATCCGGCTTCCTGCGGAGCATTTCCAGCGTCAGCTTGAAGCCTTTATCTGGCTGCGCCATATTCCCGTCCACGTCCTTAAATTTCCTCGGAGCAAGTGTATAGACCGCTTCCCCCGCAGACGGATATTCGGAAAAAGAGCCGCAGACACGGAAGCCGTAAAACTGTACACCCTTCACGTCCACGGATATTTTGATGGTATGCGTCCCCGCCGAAAGCGGTACTCCCTTTGCAAGCGCCGCCCAGAAAGAAGTCCTCCAGTACGGCCACCACAGGCGGCTTTCCGTGAAATGCGATGCCGTTCCGTCAAGCGAAATGTAGATGCCATTCTTATCCCAAAACGGATAACATATACGCACCGCCACATCATAGGTTCCCGCCGAAGATACACTAAATTGGTACGTTGCCGAGCCTTCATCCCCAAGCACCGCCACGCCGTTTTCAATGGAAATAATGCCTGCCGCACTTGACGGATTATCTGCGCTCCGGTCAACAAGGATATTTTCAAATTCCGTCTTCTGCTCCTTGCCGTAGGCGGTAAGGTAATGCCTGCGGTTATATGTGCCGGAAAACAGCGGGTAATCGTAGGAAACCGCATCCCGTCCCTCCATGTAGTCGTACACATGGGGAAGCGCCCACGGCACCTTGTCGTAGTCGTCCCAATAAGCCACGATGGGGATGAAGGGCTGCGGCGGCTTGTCATCCGTGAAATTGTAGCCGCCCGTCATCCATAGCTGTGCGGCATAGTAGGTGTTGGAAGTCCCCCGGTAGGTCACGCCCATGTTCTCCGGCGTGTCGTGTATCCGCCAGTTCCATCCGTAAGCGGGCATCCCCAGGAACACTTTATCCGGATCCATCACTTTCACGGCGTAATCGTAGATGCCTTCCAGCCATGAGCGGGGAGAGACCGGCCCCGGCGCGCTGCCCGCCCATGCCATCCCGTAGCTCATGATGGAGGCCGTGTCGCAGTAATTGTTTAGGTCGCCGTAGACGCACCAGTTCTCCCCGCCGACAGAACCGTTAATGCTGTCCATACCCGGCAGGCAGATGTTCATCATCTTTGCGGGATTGTAGGATTTTACCGTATTGTAGATATTGCGGAACATAGCCGTAGACTTCGCCGCCGTGGAGTAATCGTCCCCTTTTTCCAGGTCTATGTCCACGCCGTCACACCACGGGTATTTTTCCATGATCCGCACAAGTTCCGAAAGAAACATATCCTGCGCACCGTTTGTGTTCTCCCGCAGCGCCTTGAAAATGCTGTTTGTGCCGTCATTGGCGACCGTCAGCAGCCATTTGATATGCGGCCACTTGCTGATATACGTCCGCATGGTGGAGCCTTCCGCAATGGAAACGCCGCTCTCGTAGATTTCCCCGGTTGCCCTGACCTTGAACGAAAAAAGCCCGATCTGGCTGATGCGGTCACCGTAATCCCGGAGTGCTTGGTACATCCTCGTGTTGCCCATGAACGTCCACACCATGATCTGCTTTCCTTTGAGTGTGTCCATCAGAATGTGCCGCCCCCTTCCTCCATCTCCTGCATGGTAAATAACAGCCTCGCCGTTTTTCCGCTTTCCAGCGTTACCCTATGCTTGGAATCCCATGCGGCGCTGTACTGGTAGAATCCCTCTTTCAGAAATGCTGCGCCGTTGCGTGTACACTCCCTGCTTTCCGCAAGCAGCGCAATATCATCCTCCGCTTCCACGGCACCGGGAAAAGATACCCTCTGGCCGCCCACGCCCTGGGCAAGTCGCACCGTCCCCGCCGCCATACCGGATTTGGGGTAGATATGGATGTCCAGCGGCGCAGAAGTTTTCCCCATATTAAAGAGGATGACCGTTTCCTCCGAGCGCACCACGCCGTTGAACCACACAGGAGCTTTTACCGTGCCATTCGCATGGAACTTCTGCAGGCAGGTTTCCGTGTGCGGGGAATATCCCGCAAGGCCCGGCCCTTCCTGCAGTTGGAGGTCAGTAAACCAGATGCGCCCGGAGCAGTCGGCAATGGTGGGGATTACCGTCACGCTCACGATGCGCATATCTTTTTTCTTATTGACCACCTCCGCAAGCCGGACAAACTCAGCCATCCAGCGTCCACCTCAGTTCCGAGGGATGCCCCACCCATCCCATTGCCACCGGCCCGCCCTGCAGGAGGATATCCGTGATGTAGAAATCACCCGTGCAGTCTGTGATGCAGACGCGGACGGTGACAGATTTCAGCCTTTCGGATGAGAAGTTTTCCGGCACAATCTTTGCTGTTGTCCTTGAAAAATAAGCCACAAAAATCCCTCCCATCAATACAAATCTATGAATCGGTTCTCCGTTGAACCGTCCTCGTACTCTAACACGATCTCAATGCCGACCTGCGAATTTCCACTTAGTTTCTTTAAATTCTCGGATGCAATCTGCGCCGAGATGGTGTAGCTGTCCCGGTTAGCGGGGTACACCGTCTGCGACAGGCTTTTGGTCATGCCCACCACGCCCTCCGCCTTGAAAGAGGCAGTGCCGCTCGCCCCGTTTTCCCCGTCCGCTTCAAAGCCGGAAGACACCCAATAGGCAAGCCCGTCATCGGCGCGGGAATTTCTAAGGAGGTTGAACGGCACCAGCTCCGCAATGTCCTCGCTGGACACCACGCTCACGCCCTCCAGCGAATCGGCGGCATTGTCCCATTTGCTCGTGGAGCTGCCAAGGTTCTTTAACACCGTGGAAAGCTCCAGCACCGTGTTCCACGGCTCCTGCAGGTTGTATTCCCTGCGGACGATCCTCGTGGTGACCGAAAGCCCCAGGTCCTTATCCTCCACCCGCACATAATCCCCAAGCTCCCACGCCTCATGCTCATACCCTGTCAAAACGGATAAGTCCATGGCGTTCAGCACATAGGAAACCGTCGGCTTACAGTAATCCGAAAGCCTCATGCGGGTAAATTCAAGCATCTGGTAAGGATTGGTGAATGCGGAGCAGTCCAGGGAGGAAACACGGACCTCTTTGGAATAGGTGAAATCCTCCACATAAGGCTTCCCGCCGTTGATACTGGCAAAGGTCATGCCGTCCGCGCCAATGGCATAAAGCCTCGTGACAAGCCCCGTGGTGTCCACCGTCCGCTCGATGTCCTTCATGTTCTTCCCATACATGAACAGCGCGCCGCTGTCCTTCCCGTTCAGAATCAGGAGATGCACCAGCCGGTTCGGGCAGTCAAAGACCAGGTCGCCGCCGTGTAAATCCGCCACGTTGCGGAGGATGGAGAGCGCGTTCTTCTCCGTGGAGGTCCATGTGCGTTTTGTCGTGACCGTGACCGTCCCGACCTTCCATTCCGTGCCGGAAAGGGCGTAGGCCATGGCTGCATCCGCCTTCTCCGCGTCAAAGGCTTTCTCCTCCTTCCGGACGGAATAGGCAAGGTTGTAAAACTCCGCCTCGGCATACACCTCCGTCACGGCGTTGCCGGACGCATCCTTGCTGTCCGTGACCGTGCGGATGATGTACACGTCATCCACGATCTGGATTTTCTTCTCATTGTCGATATATCCCCGCTTGGCGTCGGCAAAAGGAATCTTGAAATCCAGAGTATCCTCGCCATTGATTTCCCCCGTCACAATAATGTCATAGGCGTTTTCCAGCACCGCCTCCCATGCGCCGTTTGAATCAAGCACCACCGGGCGGGCATAGCCTATCTTCTCGTAGGGGGATTTCGGTATGTCATAAATCTGGATGTCCGTCAGCTTCGGCGTCCTCGCCGTATCCGCTGTCGTGAGCGTCACCCGGAAACGGATATAGGTGCGGGCAGGGGACGGCATCTTCCCGTCCGCTGCCACCGCCGCCCAATCGCTCCAGCTAATGAGGTCGCTGCTCGTGGAGGTCTCCACAAGGGAAATGTCCGTCACGCCGGGAATGCATTCACTGGAAACAGACACTTTGCCCGCACCGGAAAGCCCGTATTCCACGGCACAGGTATACAGCACGCCGCTTTCCGGATATGCACCGTTACTCCCCTTCCGCAGCGTCACGCCATCCGGGATAGAGAGGGCATCCACCAGTCCCTCAGTATCGCCTCCGTTGGCAAAAATTGTGGCACGGAAATAATCCGCCAAATCCTCCGCCGTAAGCTGCGAATCACAGTCTAAAAACCAGTCGTCAAAGCCGCCAGCAAACCAGTAGGAGCCGGCGTGCATCCCCATGATGAGGTCTGCCGTGCAGGAGCGGTTCAGCTCCCCGGTAAAGGAAAGCGCCGCCGAAACCCACACCGCCCCGCTTTCCCGGTCGCCTATGACATACTGCGCCTTTTTACTGTCAGGCTCTATCACACAGGCAATGAAGTACCACCCGTTGTTCACAAAGGAAAAAGGCGGCGTCACCGACTCATCCAGTATCAGGGAGCCGGAGGAATTGTAAAGCATGATCCTCGGCTTTCCACGGATAAGGGAAAGGTAGAAAATCGGCTGCCCCGGTCCCTGCCTCGTGTTAAAAATCGGCGTGTAAGTGTTGCCCACGGAATAGGTGGTGGGGTTCATCCAGCCGCCCACAATGATCCGCTCCCCAAGGCTCTGGAAGATGGAGCCGTCATTCGTCACTTTCAGATAGGTTTTCTCCGAGGCGGGGTTTGTGATGTTCATGCGGAAATGCCGCCCCTTCTGCCCGTTCCGGAAACTGGCGCTTGTACCCGACCAGCCGGAAATGAACATCTTCCTGCCTTTGCCGGAGGAATCGGTAAGCTCTGTGTCCGCATCCGGGGCGGTTTCATTGAAACGCCACAAGCCGTCTTTTGCGTATTCCGCCGGAAACTCACCTGTAAAATCCGTCTGTTTGTTTAAAATCATCCTCAATCCCATAAGAATCACCTCCAGCGGCTCTTTGCCTGTATTTCAAGTTCCGTGAACGCGGCGCCCTCTGCCGCCACCTCCACCGTGTTCAGCCCCGCTTCAAGCGTAGGGAAGTTCAGCTCGCCGATATACGGCAGGGCGTTACGGAGCGTGTTCCCCTCCGAGTCCTCCACCCATGCCGTCATTTTCGCTGTGTCTACCATCAGCGTTTCCCCTTCCGAGAGCGTGGCGTTTGCTATTTTCAGCTCTGCCCCATTTGTAGAAATACTAATATATCTTCCCGCCCCGGATGCCAGGACGCCTTTCAGCCGATACACGGGATTGGAGTATAAGTTTCCAAGCCTCCGCCTCACCGTGTGGCTCCCTGCTTCCGTGATGGTAAAGACCTCATCCTCCGCAGCGTAGCCGAAGGGGTCAGGGCAGAAAAAAGCGAGGTCGAAGGTCGCCGCCAGCCGCACCACCCGCTCAAAGGTTACGCCCTCCTGGAGTCTTGCGTAATACACCCGCCCCGGCTCCGTGTCAAGTTTCAGTTCGCACACCCCTTTGTCCGGGCTTAACCAGCTTACAATCTCATCCTTACATTCCAGAAGCCCTGCCATCGTCCTTTTGGGAGGGATGAAACAGGATATTTCTATCACCCGTTCCGAGAGGGACGCGCCAAGGTCAATGAGGCCGTCCCTGCCCGCCATGGAAATGGTGCGGTTTTTCAGTTCCGGCACCCGGTTCTCCGTAGTCATCCGGCTTGCGATACCCATGCTCTTAGATGTGACACCGTCAAAAGAAAATCCCATCTGCCTGCCCCCTTTCCTACGAATAGCCGTTTGCCCGCCGCCCCTGCTGGAGCTGCCGGTAAAGCTGCTGTGAGATTTTGCGGATATCCTCCTCGCTCCTCACGTTCATTTCCTTCACTTCAATCAGCGGCCCGTTTATGGAGCCGCCCTGTGACACACCGTCCCCGCCGTTTCCAGATACAGAAATCTCCTGCATGGCTGCGGAAGGGTTCAGGACCATATCCGCCGCCACGCCGTCCATTGCCTTTGCCACCATGCTCTTGCTGTCCTCAATGCCTTTTGCCAGCCCCTTCATGAAGTCCGGCATCCAGCTCTCGTAATCGGTCAGCGGTCCCTCGTCCGGCACGGAGAAGTGCAGAAAGGACTTAATCTTGTTCGCCACGCTGCTCACGGCATCTCCCACGGCAGAGATACAGCTTTTGATGCCGTTTACGATGCCCATGATGATGTCCTTGCCCCACTGCAGGGCTTTGGACGGCAGGCTCGTAATAAAGGAAATTGCCTGGTTGAATCCTTCCTTGATGGAGGACACGATTTTTCCCATCGTTCCCTTAATGCTGCTCCAGATGTTATTGAACACTGTGGTGACCGTACTTTTAATGCTGTTCACAACACTCGTAACCACGGATTTTATGCTGTTCCACACCGTGGAAATGGTGGACTTGATGCCGTTTACCACTGTCGTGACCGCAGTCTTTATCGCATTCCACACCGTAGTAATCACTGTCTTTATCGCATTCAGGATTGTTGTGACTGTATTTTTTATAGCGTTCCATGCCGTGGTGATAAAGGTCTGGATTGCCGTCACCACTGTCGTGACCACGGTTTTTATCCCGTTCCAAATGGTGGTGAATACGGTTTTAATGGCATTTAAGACTGTGGTTATGATGGTCTTGTAAATATTGAAATAAGTGGTGATAATTGTTTTTATTACTTCCACCACTGTGCTGAATATCGTTTTTATCCCTTCCCACAGCCCGGAAAAGAAATCTTTTATCCCGTTCCACACAGCCTTTGCCGTGGATGAGATGGCCTCCCATGCCGCCGTGAAAAAGTTTTTGATGGCCTCCCATACGGCAATGGCGACCTCCTTCACATTCTCCCAGAGGCTGATCCAGAACTGCCGGAAATCCTCATTCGTATTCCACAGATAAATAAAGGCCGCCACCAGTGCCGTGATTGCCGCTATGATTAAGAAGATGGGGTTCGCCAGCATGGTGGTGTTTAAGGCGGCAAAAGCGGTCTTGACAGTGTTTATCACTCCCGCCACTTTTGGGACAATCGTCATGATCGTGCCGACCGCAGACACCACTTTCCCAATGACAATCAGCACCGGCCCCAGAGCCGCAGCAAGGAGCGCAATGGTAGTCACCACCTTTTTCGTCCCCTCGTCCATGCCGTTCAGCCAGTCCACAAACTTCTGTACCCATCCGACAATGGTCTTTATCGCAGGCATCAGCAGTTCACCAAAAGAAATAGCCAGCCCCTCTAAAGCTGACTTTAAAATGGTGATCTGCCCCTGCAGGTTGTCAAGCTGTGTGTCCGCCATCTGCTGCGCCGCACCGCCGCTTTCAATGATGGACTGCTGCAGGTCATCCCATGTGCTTCCCGTGTTGGCAAGCAGGGCGTTCACGGAGGACAGGTCGGTTTTATTGAAAATCTGCCCGATGATGTTGCTTTTCTCCGCCGCCGTCATGCCGTCCATGCTCGTGTTCAGGTCACCGAGGATGTCATTGAGGGAGCGCATATTCCCTTCGGAATCGTAAACATCCAGGCCAAGCTGCTCCATGCAGGCGGCCGCCTTGTCGGTGGGGTTCTGCAGGGAAAGGATGACATTCCTTAAATGTGTGCCGCCCTCCGCGCCCTTGATGCCGTTGTTGGCGAGGATGCCGAGGGCCGTGTTCAGCTCCGCCGTGCCGCCCTTCACAGTCTTTGCGGTCGCGCCGATGGTAAGGATGCCCTCGCCGAGCTGCGCCACGGAGGTGTTGGTGGTGGAGGCGGTCTTCGCCATCTGGTCCACCATCGTCCCCGCCTCATCCACGCCCATGCCCAAGGCAGACATGGCGTCCGTCACCATGTCCGACGCCGCCGCAAGGTCGATGCCGCCAGCCGCAGCGAGGTTTAGGACCGTGGGGAGCGTGTCGCACATCTGCTGTGTGTCGTATCCGGCAAGGGCGAGGTAATTCAAAGCCTCGGCACACTCCGAAGCGGAAAAGGCCGTCTCGCTGCCCATTTTCTTCGCCAGATTGGAGAGCGTATCCATCGTATTGACAGACTCCCCATTCACTTCCGACATGGAATCTTTCGTAATGCCCATCGTGGCCTGCACCTGCGACATGGACGATTCAAAGTTTGCCGCTGTGCTGACCGCCGCCGTCCCCAAAGCCGTAACGCCCACTGTAACAGGAAGCAGCTTCTGCCCGGCGGAGGAAATGTTATCCCCCACGGTCTTCAGCTTTTCACCTGTGGCAGCTATCTTCTGAACCGCTGTTGCCGACTGGTTTGCCTGATTTTCTAATTCCTTTAACCGCTGTTCGGTCTCTATGATTTCACGCTGAAGGGCGTCGTACTGATCCTGCGTGATCTCCCCGTTTGCGAGGGCTTCATTTGCCTGCTCCGCCGCCGTTTTCAGTGTGGCGAGTTTCTCCTTGGTTTCGGAAACAGCCTCGCCCAAAAGCCTGTGCTTCTGTGCCAGCAGTTCCGTGTTGCCGGGGTCTAATTTCAGGAGCTTCTCCACATCCCGTAGCTGTCCCTGCGTATCCCGAATGGAGGAATTGACTCCCTTTAATGCGGTCTGTAACTTGGTGGTATCCCCGCCGATCTCAACAGTGATACCCTTGATTCTGTTCGCCACGGCGGACACCCCTTTCTGCTAAACTGCAAAATAAAACCCAAGAGGATGCCGCCTAAAAGCGGTCAAAATCCTCCTGGGTAGCGATTTCCTTATAGCCCTTATATTCGTCATTCCTGCTCTCCGCGAACATATCGTTGACCATCCCGATGGTAAGCAGGTCAAGGTCACGGATCGAAAGCCCAAGCTGTACGCACCGGAGCAGGAACAGCGGCGTTGTCATTTCCCGGTCAGTCGGGCGAAGTTTTTTTTAGACTGGACATCCGTCTGCACATTCAGCCCCCATAACTGTATCAGCTTGGGAAGCACCTGGTAGATGGAAAAGGTGTTGAATTCATCCAGCCATTCCTCCGGGCTGTCCGGGATAGAGGGGTCTGCGTGTTTCGCCATTACATAGGCGATATTCTCGAACATCTCCAAAGAGAATAAATCCAGGTTGGAGCTTTCCTCATCCCCGTCACCGATGGACTTCTCCAAAGAACGCAGGTCTTTGTATATGTCCCGGTGGAATTTCATCCGGTAAATGCGCGGGATAGCCGCGGATGCCCTGAAAGGCACCTGCTTCCCGTCAATCTCGATATTCTGCTTCATGCTCATAGATTATCCCTCCCCTTCTGTATCAACAGCGCCGCCGGATTCCGTATCTACATCGCCGCCTCCGGCTGCTGTATCCGGCAGGTACACGCTCTTGTACCAGTTCTGGTAGACTTCATCCGTGGTGGCATCCCCGGTCTTCGCCTTCACATAGCCGCTCGCCAAGGGCGCAGCCGTGATGGACAGCGTCTCGGTCTGCACCTCGATCTCCTCCTCGTTGGTCTGTGACTCAATGGTCGGTCGTGCCGCCGAGCAGTTGTACAGCACATGGCGGATTTTCCGCACATCCCCGTCAAACTCGAACAGCAGGGCGAAGTTCTCCGTCTCTGCGTTGGCGTTCTCTAAAAGCACTTTATTCTCATCCAGCGACTCCTTCAGCACGTCGGTGCGGAAGCTCTCCGGCACCATCGCAAGCTCCAAATCCCCTTCGTAACCCATGTTGTTGCTGACCGTGTAATAAGCGTACCCGTCTGCATAAAAATTGCTCGGCTCACCGTTGGGGTCAAGGGAAAGGGAAACGGCGCCGGGCATCGCAACGGGCGTGCCGAAGGACACCGCCCCGTCCGTCCCCAGCGTCAGCAGCGCGTAATGCACGTTGCAGATGTTAAATTTCACTTTATTCTTCTTCGGCATCGTAAACCACCTCCATGTCAAACTGGTAGAGGACCTCGTACAGCTTCTCGCTGTCGATCCAGACCTCCGACTTGTTGTAGAAGATGCGCCGCTTATCCAGCGCGTCCTCCAGTTTCTTCTCCACCGACGGGTTCTTGGTGTCGGTGTATAATTCTATCTTCACGCCGCTCGCCTTAAAGTACACCATGCCGTCAGCGGCGAAATTGTCGCTCTGCGGCAGGAGGTAGCACACAAACGGCGGCTCCGGCGATTCGCCCTCCGCAAAATGGTCATAGGCGAAGGGGATGCCGGCCTCGTGCAAAATGGCAATTAATGTTTTCAAAGCCTATCCCTCCAATGCTTTCTGTATCTCTTTTTCAAGCTGCTCTATGCCGGCCTGCTCCGCCGCCGCAATATGCGGCTTTGCTGGGACGCGCCCGCCGCCCCGCTTTGCGTGGCCGTGTTCCAGAAGGTGCGTCAGTTGGTAGCGGTTCCTGGAATGCACCGTCACTTCCAGTGAATTGGACGTTTCCTTCGTGGTCTTCACCGCCCATGACTTTGCATATTTCCCGGTGTCCTTCGGCGCGTTGGCTTCAATGTCCTTACGCACCGCAGTCCCGGCCTTCTTCACTGCCTTTTTCACATCCTCCGTGGCAAGGTCTGCATATTCTGTCAGCCCCTTCATGATCTCCTCCGCCATCCGGTCGATTGATACGCCGTTCGCCATCGTCACCGCCTCGCTTTCCTGCATTTGAATTTCAAACATTTCTTTTTATAATTCATGTGGTCGATGGCGAGGATATCGTACAGCTCCCCGCCAAATACCACCCTGTATCTTGTGGAATCAATCACGGATGCCTTTTTACAGTACCTTACCGTGAAAGAAACATCCGATTCATCCGCCACGGTCCCGGCCACGTCTGTCTCACTGGTCTGCTTCCCCGCCTCGCCGCCTGCCGTGGCATGGCAGGAATAATAATCCGCCCATGTGTTTGTGTGATTGCCGATACCGTCCACCCCCACGGTGCTTTTCTGGAAAGTTATCTTCACATTCAAAAGAGAGACTTCCATCAGAACGCCTCCTTCCGGCTGCTGGAAAGCAATGCCCGGAGCGTCAGCATCATGGCGTGGTGGTCGGCTTCCTCCCGGTGTTCGTAGAGGTAAGCCGTGGCATACAGTACAGCCGTTTTAGCGTTTTCGTCCTGTTTCAGCACATCCCTGTCATCCGTGCGTATGATGTCCATGCAGATTTTTTCCGATGCCCTGACCATGCTTTCAATCAGGGCATCGTCATCGTCATAATCCACACGGAGGTAATTTTTCATTTCTTCCAGCGTCACTGCCATACCGCCGCCTCCCTCTGGAAATTTTTAAGCCGAAGCCCCTTTCTGCTCCAGCACCTTCACCGCTTCCGCAAGGATCATCTTCCCGTCCACACGCTGAGAGGCAAGGAAGCCCACCTGCCCGGTGGCTGCAAACAGCTCGTTCAGGCGCTTGAAACTGCGCCCCTGCCGGTCGGCAATCCAGTAATAGGAGAAGTCACCGAATGCGATAGTCTTTGCACCTGCGGCAATGGCCGGCATATACGCCGAGGTCTTGACCGGGCGGCCAAGGATGGTGTCCGGCGTGCCTGCCGTAAGGGAAGGCTGCCACAAATACTGCCCGTTGCTGTCCTTCAGCTTGCGGATGGCCTTGATAGTGGAATCATTTAACACCCACACGGATTTTTTGCGGTACGGAGATTTCAGCGAATAATATAAATCCATCAGTTCATCCGCCGTCACAGCAGTTGCAGAGGCAGCGGTCACGCCTGTTTCCGCACCGCCAGTGGCCGCAAGCACCCCTAACGGCTTTCCCTTGCCGTCCCCCGTGAAGAACGCCTCCTCTTCCTTCGCCCCGATCCTGCGGGCGAACTCGCGGGAGATATAGGACTGCAGGTCAAAGACACTGTCGTTCAACAGCTCCTCGGAAACCTTGATCATGGTGCC